>Ga0214917_10001342_pt1 | contig 31702 bp, 27 predicted proteins | sample LL_1208_BB_MetaG_FD_177983 | JGI IMG/M metagenome (GOLD analysis project Ga0214917, IMG submission 177983) | Freshwater microbial communities from Lake Lanier, Atlanta, Georgia, United States - LL_1208_BB | ecosystem: Environmental > Aquatic > Freshwater > Lake | place: USA: Georgia | collected... | reverse complement strand
TGGCAACTTCAGGCTCCCTGATCGCATGTTCTGTGGCAGTAAATGCAAATGGAGTTACCAACACCGACAGGAGCTCAGATAACACATCTGCAACTAGCTCAGCACTTACAACTCAAGCAACCTCAATCGCAACCGCAAACGCGGATTACTCTGCGCTACTGAGTGCTAACTCAAAGGCTTACCAAAAGGCACTGGTTGATAACCGCGCTACCTGGCGCAAACAAATCGATGCCATCCGCACTAATTACTACGACACCTTAAATCGCATTAAAGCTAAAGGTGGCTCCAAGATGGTCACTGATACTTCAACTGCTTTAAAGGTCATGATTGCCGCTCAAAAGAAATCTGCTGCAGACTATGCGGCTAGTAAACCAGCAGCGTTGGCTGCTAAAGATGCAGCGGATAAGACTGCTCTCGCGGCTCGTGATGTGGCAATTGCAAAGGCCAACGCCGCATACGGCACCTTTATTGAATCAATCGGATACGGGGTCCTGATTCCTTAGAACGCCCCGAGGCAAACCCACTCCCAGAAATTCTGCCGAACGCGAATGATTCGTGATGGTTTAGATGCAGCGTTGCTTGATATCGCTACTTTCTATAGGGATGTCATGATGGTTCAAGCAGGTGCGAATGACGCACTGATCAACAAAGAGCTAGAGGAAGAAATTAGAGCAACGGCCGGTAAGACAAAGCCACAGTCAACGATCAAAAAGATCAACGCCATCATGGATGCCAGGACCAACCTGAGCCATAACGCAGCGCCGTTGCTGACGGTTGAGGCGTTGATGTGTGTGTTGGCTAGATAGTCCTCAAAAGTAGATTCCAGCCTCTTTTTCACCCATAAAACCAAGGCCGCCGCAGGCGGCCAGATGGTAATGAGCACCCCCTTTCATAGGGCAAGATTTCCCCATGCGCTTAGACCATGTCTCATATGTAACGTCCCATGATCAACTAGCCGACACCGTTCAACGCCTGGGCTCACGCCTTGGCAGCACCTTCGTAGATGGTGGTGTCCACCCACGCTTTGGCACACGCAACTTCACACTGCCTCTTCAAAACGGTCAATACATCGAAGTTGTATGTCCACTAGATCACCCAGCAACAGAGCAAACTCCTTGGGGCAAAGCTGTTAGCAAGAAAGCACAAGAAGGTGGCGGCTGGCTTACATGGGTATTTGCTACAGAAGATATTTCAAAGGTTGAAGAGAAGTTTGGACGCACCGCAACTGAAGGTCACCGCACACGCCCAGATGGCACCGACCTTAAGTGGAAGCAAATCGGAGTTAATGAGATTACAGACTCTCGCGAACTTCCATTCTTTATTCAATGGTTAACCGCTGATCACCCATCACAAGATGGAAAGGCGGTGGCTGCAATTGAGAAGATTACGATCGCTGATACAGATCATCTAGCTGACTCATGGTTTAAGTCTGAAATTCTTGGTGGATTAAATGGTGCAGATGTTGAGTTTATTGATCCATCAATAAATGATGGCGAGTCTGGGATTGTTGCGGTTCATTTGATGACGCCGGGTGGCGTTGTAGTTCTAGATTAGTCATATCTGTCTTTCACCCTTGAACTACATCAAAATCTAGAATACTTTTAGTTATGCCCAATAAGTGCGACGTCCTAATCATCGGAGCCGGTGTCGTTGGTCTTTCCACCGGAATCGCTCTTCTGCAAAGCCGCCCAAGCCTCAAAGTAATAATCGCGGATAAAGAAAAAGACATAGGACTACACGCTAGTGGCCGTAATTCAGGTGTTATTCATGCAGGTTTCTATTACTCACCAGATTCACTCAAAGCGAAATTCTGCCGAGATGGCAATTTCGAACTTAGAAAATTGGCAAAGAAATATGGAATTCCAGTTAAAGACGTGGGGAAAGTCGTCGTTGCTCGAAACGCGGATGAGGACTCACGGCTCGATACCCTTTTTGAAAGGGGCATCGCTAACGGCGTTGAGCTCGAAATCCATCCGGAAGAAAAGTTAAAGGAATTTGAACCACTCGCCATCACGCATAACAGATTCATGTGGTCGCCCAATACTGGCATTTCAGACTCAATAGCAATTGTGAAGGCCATGCGCGATGAATTTATCTCTCTTGGTGGTGAAATTTTTTTTGAGTCAAAAATTAAGTTAATTGAATCAAATGGTGAGATTCTTGATTCAAGCAAGCAATTTACTTTTAAACACTTAGTTAATGCTGCTGGCGCGCAAGCTGACAGAATTTCACGATCAGTTGGAGTGGGAACTGATTATGCGATGTTGCCATTCATGGGTGTATACCGTGCGACTAGTGAAAAGAATCTTCCACTGCAAAGACTTGTATATCCAGTTCCTCACCCAATCAATCCATTTCTTGGAGTCCACTTTACATTAACAATTGATGGGAAAGTAAAGATTGGGCCAACGGCCATTCCAATTGCCGGTCGTGAACAGTATTCATTTATCGAAGGCTGGTCAGGCTCAGACATCGCACAAGCTTTAAAGGGAATGAAATCTATGATTACAGGCGAGTCGCATGACTTTGGTGCCATCCTAAAGAGTGAGTGGCCAAAAATTATTCAAAAACTATTAGTGAAAGAGTCAACAGAACTTGTTCCAACTGCAATAGGGGTGAGAGATTGGCGTAAAAAACCCCCAGGAATCCGTGCCCAATTAGTACATCTGCCAACTGGAAAATTGGAACAAGATTTCGTTGTAAAAAATTTGGTCAACTCAACGCATGTTCTTAATGCCGTGTCACCTGGTTGGACGAGTTCAATCCCATTCGGCAGAGCAATTGTAGAAAATTATGTGACACCGAATCTTGTTGGCTGAGTATAAACAGGTTTGATTAAAGAATCCATAATTTGAAACTACACTCTCTTCAAGTTACTCCTTGCATACTTGTGGGCTAAACGTATAAAGGGTCTCTCAATTGCTAAATACGTGAAAGATGAGAGCAAAACCACGAGAGCAAATATTAGAAGTGTGGTGAGGTAAATTCCCAATTGTACATAAAATTCTCCTGCATAGTAACTCATGACAAAAATATGAAGTAGATAGATACTGAACGAAATTATTCCAATAAATCTTAAGAAAGTAAATCTTAAAAGTCGGAGGAATCCACCCGTGCCGTTTAGAGCCGAAATAAGAATCAAGGATGAACCCAAACCACTGATTGTTGAATAGTACTGGGCATAAATTCCCTCGGCAGAAAGCATTCCGATTCCTACCCTAGGAATCAAGAATAGGTACATAATTGATCCAAGTAAGAATAACATCTGCCAAAAAAAATTAGGGATTTGAGAAAGCGAAGAAGGAAAGGCATGCTGAATCTGTCCGACTAAAACACCAAATAGAAAAATACTGATGTAAGGAAGCAAATGGGGGTAGTTTGGAGGAAAACTGATAACACTCTTGACCCAGTCACTCAAAAAAATACTCAAGACAAGGAAAGATACAAATAGTGGAACTACCCTCCACCCCTTGATTAACTTTAAAGTTAACATAGCAAGAGCTGGGACAACAAGATAGAACTCTAACTCAACACTAATTGCCCAATAGTTGCCTTCTGGGTACTTTAAAAAGAAGTGATTCATCCAATTAAAATCTCTCCCTCCAAACATCATATTCTGAAATGTGGGCGAGATTAGTATCAATACGAGACTAAAGTAATACATTGGAAAAATTCGGAGGAACCTTCTAAGAAAAAAGGTTCTAATGACTGTATGCAATTTGAAAATCTTTAATTCGTTTAACGTTATAGATGTCAGCAAGAATGCACTTAACACAAAGAATAAGTGGACTCCAACCTGACCAAAAGATCCAATTCCTGGTCCGAAACTTGGCTCAAAGAGTAGAATATGGCCAAGAAAAACAATTATTACTGCTACTCCTCGCAGACCATCCAGTTCTACTTTAGTTTCGTTCAGTCTTTTGGGAGAATGAATGAAATTGAGAGAGTTATAGAGTTTGCGCATACACTAAGGTTCGCACACAAATTTATGAATTGGGGCCAACATCCTTTACAAGTTGCTGAAATTGTTAGATCCTTATCCTAATTCCATTCCACCTAGAATAGAGATTTCAAAATATGTCAGGTGAAAGTCTCAAAACCACAAGGAGTGTCGATCCATTTTCAGAGCTTGCATTAATTGTTGGATCGGGTCCTTCGGGGGTTGCAGTAGCTCTTAAACTACATAATTTGGGAATTTCTGCAGTAATGATTGATTGTGACTTGAAAGAATCCGATGATTTTTCTAAGGCAGAATCAACGGGGACCCACAAGCGAAAACTGCTTTTCGGTTCTGATTTTCCCTACAGGCACTTTTATTTTGGGCCTAGGCTGTTTACGAAAGGTTCAGACTTACCATACTCCTTTTCGCAGGGCGGACTATCTACAATCTGGGGCGCCTCCTTCCTCCCTTTTTCAAAGAATGATGTTATTGATTGGCCAATTGATCTGGATGGGTTGTCGAGGGGATATGAATTTATTGCGAAGAGAGTGCCCATTTCTTCGATATCAGTCCGTAAACTCACAAATTATGAAGACTACCAAAACCAAGGAAGCCTCAAACCGGATGAGTTTTTTAAATCGATTGATGAGATAGATCTGATTAGTGAGACTCTGGAAGTCGGTGCAACACGATTGGCAGTTAGAGCTGACGTTGGAAACAATACTGATTGTGTGTTTTGCGGAAAGTGTCTAGGAGGATGTCCAACGGGATCAATCTGGAGTTCCAAGGATGAGCTGAGTACCCTCATTAGTAATGGGTTGACTTACATTTCGGGTGAAAGAGTATTGTCGGTTGCTTCAAACAATCAAAACTTTTCAGTCAACACAATATCAAAAACAGGAAAAACACTTCATCGAGAAGGCTTTTCAAGGGTATTTATTGCAACGGGAAATGCGGAAACCTTTAGAATTCTTGCCGAATCAGGAATGATCGAGAAAAAAGCTGCAGTTAAGCACAGCACCACTTTTTACTTCCCGTCCATAGTCATTAAGAAACGGTCGAAGAATACTAGCCATTTTTCTCTTGCTCAAGCGTTTATACGTCTCCAGGATAAAACGAAGAAATCAGAGGCGCATTTTCAGCTGTATTCGCTCTCACAGGAAATGATGGATAGCATAACTCGAAGTATGCCAATTTTTAGGTTAGTTCCAATCAAATTTCGTTCGTTGATGATGTCAAGAATTATAATGTCGATAGGATATACAGATAGTGTGAAATATTCGAAAATGAATTTTCAACTCGATACGAATGGTAATTGTGAAATTCAAGGTCAATTGATTGCAACGCGATTCCAGATAAAAAATAGCTTACGGAGAAAAGTTCATCGTTCTCGTCCTGCATTCAAGGAGTTAGGCCTGCTCTCACTACCAAGCTTGAGCATCCTCAATAAACCGGGGGATGGCGTTCACACCGGGGGATGGCTACTGGTAGGGGATAAATGTGACCAACTAGGTACTCCGTTTGGTTATGAAGGTGTCCACGTAGTCGATTCTTCAGTCCTCCCAAACATTCCTGACGGCCCGATAACTTTTGCTGTGATGGCAAATGCTGTACGAATTGTATCTGGAGTGTACGAATGAGAATAGGTGTCACAGGTTGCACTAGCCCTATTGGTGAGAATGTTTGCAAGAATGTTGTGGCTAGTGGATTTGAATTGTTTAGAATTGGAAGAAAGGAAGAGTTTTTGTGGAGACTCGGGGAAGGGTTACCAAAATTACAATTAGACTGTGTGATTCACTTAGCGCACGACAGAGGCCTTAATCAAGAAGACTTTAAGGCAGCAACCGAATCCATGTTGCGCTCTCTAGGGAATGAAACTTTTCTAATAAATTTATCTAGCACTTCTTCCCATTCCAAAGCAATCTCCAATTATGGAAAGAGTAAGTATTTTGCAGAAAAATTAATCAATAACCATGGAGGTGCAGTTTTTAAGTCTGGGTTAATTTTTCGGTCTGATGAGTTATCAAATGGGGGCATGCTTAGAACAATACATAGTGTTGTTAATAAGTTTCCAATCTTACCTCTACCATACAGAGGAAGAAATAATTTCTATTTTTCTGAAATTGACACACTTGCTAAACTACTGGTTAAAGGCGCGATTGACCGAAATTCTGGGACTTTCCGGGCCTTCAATCCTGAAGCCATAAATTTTAGTGAATTAGTTGAGTTGATTTCTCTGAAGTCGAGTACAAGTAAGCGCGTATTCCATATCCCTAATGCATTAACTGAGGGAATCCTGCAAATCGCTAGATTTTCAGGTTCAAAGGGAATAGTGGACAGCTTGCTTTCCCTTGCTTCGGAGATTTCCCAATCTGAGATAGAAGAATTGCTTGAACCTAGATTGTATTTTCCAAGTTTTAAATACTAACTAGTTTCATCGTCACCAATCTTAAACCCGATTATATGTGCCATGATCCCAATAGAAAAAACTAGAATTCCCGTCAAACAAATTAAGGCAGATATTAGGAAGACTGTAAGGTTATTAAGTAACATTGAGAATGAAAAGACGGTCAGAGCAGACAGTTGAATAAACAAGACAAACGGAAAAAAGATCCTTAAGGGATTGAAAAAAGCAGAAACAGAAAGTATGAAGCCTAAAGTGCGTAGAGAATCTTTAACAATTTTCACCTTAGTCACTCCTTTCCTTCCAAAATATTGGATAGGCTCATAATGAACAAAGCAATGACGCATCATAAAAGCCAAAGTGAGTGATGTGGTGAAACTAAACTTGTCCGACAGGATGCGAGAGTTCTTCATTGCGATACTTTTCTTAAACACGCGTGCGCCCGAATTTATGTCAGGAATTGAGCGACCAGACATATATTCAACAATTTTTCTGAGTATGAATCGCAGAAATTGCTTTCTAAAACTTCCTTTATAAAAAGTTCCTGTACGCATTCCAACAACCATATCAAAGTTTTTAGTCTTCATGATTTCGAAGAGATTTACCATCTCGTCTGGCGAATATGTCAAGTCAGCATCAATAATGGCACAATACTCATATTGTGCGTTTCTAAGACCTGTTTTAATTGCAGCTCCGTAACCCATATTGTGGGGATGATGTATCACCTTAAGTGACTTATATTCCGCCTTCATTTTTGTAGACTTGCTAAGATCCCGCAAAACTTCGTAAGTGTTGTCTGTTGATCCGTCATCAACGACCACGACTTCAAAAAGGATTCCATTACTTTGTAACGAAATGAACATTTCTCGAATTGTGTGCGAAACTGCACCTTCTTCATTGAAAACAGGAATTACCACACTCAGCAATTTATCCTTCTCTCCTCGTGAAATATCGACCAAACAAGCAACACAAATATTTTATAACTATTGTCTCTCGATTTACTTAAGTGCTCAGAGAAGAGTTTCTCAACTTCATAAACATCGTACATATCTGAACTTAAGATTAACTCCTTAAAGTCTAGAGGATTCTCATTAATCCATTGCGCCATGGGGCTACCGAATCCCTTCTTTCGACCCTTTACAAGTTCATTATCTCCAAAATTTAGCTTAAATACCTCTTTAACAATTCGCTTCCGTTTCAAGGGTGAGAATTTATACTCAGTGGGAAGCTCTTGGGCGAATCTGACAATGTCAGGGTGAAGAAAAGGGGAACGTAGTTCTAGCGAATTGGCCATACTCATTCGGTCAGTCTTGATCAAGATGTCATCAAGCAGCCAAGTTTTTAGATCAAAAGCCATTGCTTGCTCGATTAGTGGTAAATATCTCAAATCCGACCATAATGGATTCAATTCTTTGCCTGAACTACTTACTTCCCTGGAGAAAAGAGCTTCGACCTCAGATTTCGAATAAATCTGCCGCCAATATTGGTGTGCTAACCTGGAATCTGGATTACAACTTTGAAGAAAAGCACGAAGTTTGTATGTGAAATCTACATTTCCTTGTTTGCTTACCATGAAATTTGAAACTAACTTAAGCTGTGAAATTAGACGACTTGCGCGTCTGATTTTTTCATTTAGATAGGTTGCTTGGTAAGTTATGTACCCTCCGAATAGTTCATCCCCTCCGTCCCCAGTCAGACAAACCTTATGTGTAGTGGCAGCATATTCTGACAGTGAAAAAAATGGCACAATTGAAGTATCTGCAATAGGCGTATCTAGCGCTCTTACTGATTTCAAGATCAAATTCATGCTGTATTCAACTAGATGAATACTGTGCTTGGAATCCAAAGTCTGAGCTATCTTACCTGCCTTTTCCGATTCATCAAAGGCCCTTTCCGAAAATGCCGCTGTAAACAACTCTATGCCCGGCTGAAATTCTGCAGCTTTTTTTGCAATTAATGTTGAATCCATCCCGCCGCTCATGAAAATTCCAACGGGTACTTCGGAAGAGGAAATCTCTTCATGAATTGTTTTTGATAAGAGTTCATCAAGTTGCACAACTGCTTGTGTGAATGTGAATTCATTTGCACCCCTAGCACGAGGACGAAAGTCGAAAGTAACTTTTCGGAGTAACGTGTGACTTTCAAACACATAAAAGCACCCCGGGGCTACTTCGTAAACACCATCTAGATTCTTGTATCGAGAGAGGTAACCGAGTTGATGAAACTCGAGGCAAGCACTGTCTGAGAACTGCTCGGTTATATCGAGGTGGCGCCTAATCAACTTTCGCGATGAGCAAAAAACCAATCCATTTTCGCTCTGATTAAAATATAGAGGCTTCTCTCCTAGCGAATCACGTGCCAAGATGAGTATTTCAGAGCTCGCGTCCCAAAGGGCTATTGCGAACATTCCTTTGAAATATTTAAAGCAATCCACTCCCCAAACTTGATACGATTTGAGAACCACCTCGGTATCAGAATTGCCATCAAATGATATTCCCGCCGCAGTTAGCTTTCTTCTCAGATCTTTAAAATTGTATATCTCACCGTTAAAAACTAGAGCATCACTGTTTTCTGAATTAACCATTGGCTGGTTCTGAATTTCTTCTATTCCATTAATCGCTAGCCGTGTCATGCCAAAACCAGTATTCACTGAGACATTTGAATAATTCTGAGAATCTGGACCACGTGATTTCAAGCCATCCAACATTTGTTCTATTTGTGAATCCTTTACTTGACAATTTTGCCAAAATCCAAATACCCCACACATGGCTGAGTTAAATTTCCTCAAGCTTTGTAGGTGAGAAACGATAAGAATTCATGTACCAGTCAACGAAGGAATCAATACCTTCGGTGATACCAGTCTCGTTATAATTGCCTATTAAACTTTTCAAGTAAGAAGTATCAGCATGTGTCACGCTCGCATCAAACAAAGGGCGCACGGCAATTCTGTACCTTGGAATGGACCCCAACCTGTTACCTAGTACCTCCAATAACTCCAATGTAGTAATTGGACTTGATGATGCAATATTAATGGGATGATAACCAGTGAAATTAATCTTTAACAATTCAAGCAAGATTTGAACTGCATCATCAATAAATGTGAAATTACGGATTCCACCATTAAGTCCAAAAAGCTCAATTTCTTCATCAAGCAGGATGGAATCAAGAAATTTCCAATAGGCCATATCCGGTCTGCCATCTGGCCCATAGAATGTGAAGAAACGTAATGCAACTGTTGGGACTCCAGAAATTTCATGATGCGACTCAGCCAAGATTTCATTCGACCACTTGGTGGCTGCGTAAAAACTCTTCAAACTCATGCCATCAGCTAAATCTTCAGTAACAGGTCCAGTTTCGCCGAGATCACCATAAACACTCGATGAAGAGGCAAAAAGAAAATTAGTTGGCTTTGCTAAATTTGCATACTCAAGAATATTTCCAAACGCAATTACATTATTCTTGTAATACTCTTTTGGGGAGAGTTGACCAAAACGGACACCTGGCCACGCCGCTAAGTGCACCACAATATCAAATTTTCCGTACGCACTGATGAGGTCATCAGCCGAACAGGTTGACAGATCAACGAAATCGACTGCAAATCCAAACTTGCTAAGCAAGTTCTCAGCGCGTCTTTTACAGTGGCCCCCCCCATATGGTGCTGAAAAATTGTCCAATCCAACAACCTCATAAGATTTTGTAGATAAAATTGCAGATACCAAGTGACTTCCGACGAATCCGGCAGCACCGGTGATTAATACACGTTGTTTCATACAAAACCCCTATCTGATATTAATGAGTTTAAAGCAACTAACTCTTGTCCCAGAGTTTCATTAACATGATCTTCTTTTTTCTCAAAATGAAAACAAGAAGAAACGGTGAAAGCATGAATAACGGAGCACCAAAGCGTGAATGGCCTTGCCCTACTAGAGAGTATTCAAACAGCATTAAAGTACTGACTCCCAATAATGCAATAAATCCTAAGTCGAAACTTACAAGCATAAAAACTATGAAGGCTATGATCAATAAGCTGAATATTGGATAGATAATAATCCCGAATGCACTTAGGAAATTAGAGAGAGTAATCTGACCAGACGTATGGCAATACCTTACCTTTGTAAGAGGTGAAATGTATGACAGAATACTTTCACTATGTGAGCGATCGTACTGCCCGCACTCGCCCCCTTGGTTCCACACTTCATTGTTAAAAAATGGCATTGCCCATTCGCGAAGAGCAATACCCACAGGTCGTGAAATAAATGCGTCCCTTTCGGGCGCTAAACCTAAAATGCCAGCAAACGCTTGAATTCTCTGCTCTTGACGTTTGGCTGGATCTTCTGACTCAAAGAATTGATATTCAGTTAAGGAATTCGATCCAAAAACTAGATCCCCATTTTCAATCGCTCTATTCTTTAAATCTTGCCAAAGTCCTAAGCTAAGGGCACAAATCAAGACTGTACCCACAATAACTTTCAATCTCTGTTTAGAAGAAGTTGTTTTTGAACTGATTAGAACAAAAATAAAAACTGATAACACTGATATTCCCACCAGGACCTGCAATGCAAAAGCCAAAAAGGAAACCATACCTCCAACGAGATAAATCCTATTGCTGTACTTTGTATTCATTTTTTCATGGAAGACAATTCTACTGTTAATATACGTGGCTGAAGATACAATGAATAAAAGCAGAGCTTGCATCAAAATTTCGGTAGCAAAACCTCGGATAAAGATAAAACTTAGAAAAACTGCCGAGAATTTCTGCCACTTCTCAAACTGCACAAAAAAAGCGAATGACTTGAATATAAGAAAAACGGATCCCCCAACAAGGATAGATTGAACAAACATTACAAAAAATAAGTTGTTACTAAAGAGTAGTACCTTCAAAAAAATTGGGTAAAGTGGCTCACGCATCCAATGGTAATTTTGAAACATATCTTCTGTAAAGATTGATTTTGCCGAAGACAGGTAGAGTGAACCATCAGGTGGAATGATCCATGGAGTGATATAGAGAGTCAAGAGGGAGAGGAAACCTAGAAATGATAAAACTACTCTGTCGTCTTTGGTAAAGAGAGAAATATCACCCACAACTGAAGTCACATTCTTTTTGGAATTTTGTGACTTGGAAACTTTTTTCATGCGGAGATACTACCTTTTGAGACCTCAATTTCTCTCAAATATGACCCAAAACTCGTTGTTTCCTGGAAATGTCGCAGCGATATGCATTAGTTCAAGATTAGTCAATTCTAGGCGCTCAAGTGTTTTGACAATTGATTTAAATGATGTCGGTGTGAATTTCCATCCATGTACATCAAGATAGTCATTAGTTTTGAAATATTCTTCAATATAGATATTTATTGCCTTCGCATCCAAACTCTCTATTTTGCTTTCGCCAGAAATATCACGCCAATGATCCATAGTTATGTTATGAGTCGTCAAAAGACGATCTTCAAGAAAACTTTTCAAGGAATGATTCGATTGCTCTTGATTATGCGCAACAAGCACATCGATGATGGTGGAAGGATATTGGAAGCGGTCAAAGCAATACCTTAAGTCAGGGATCATTGCAAGATAAAGTCCGCCAGGGACAAGTAAATTCGAAACCTGCTGAAGATGCCGCAATAAATCAATTTGGTGCTCAATTACATGAGAACTAACGACAAGAGAGTATTTCTTTGGAATGTACCTCTCACTGGCTTCGGGGCCAACAAAATCGACCTCAGCAACCAAGTAGTGTGGCGTGCCTTCAAGCTTGCTTCTATTGATCAGACTTTGTGTGTCGAGAACATCGAAGTAATCCGCCTCTGGCTTCGTTAGAATTGGGGACATATACGGACCAAGTTCTAGGAACTTTAAGTCGGGAAACTTTTGAATCTGCCTTTCTGATGCTTCCTTTACAAAACTATTCCTATTCCTAATTGACTTTGGAGGTTGAAATGAATTTTTGGTATAGGACTCACTGCGGCTTTGAAAAAATCCTAGGATCAACCTCTTTATCCCCAAACTCTTAACAAGATTTAAGAGTCTTAGAATTCGTTTGAATTTAGGTATCACGCTGATATATTAGCGCTTAAGTGTTTATTTAGAAGTAATCTGTGAAATCCGTGTTTGAGGGGTTAAATGGCTGGGAGCATAGACGTACTTCTTTCGGTTCACAATCCCAATCAACTATGGCTTGATGAGCTTCTTGAATCAATTGCGTCACAAACAACTCTACCGACGCGTTTGATTATTAGATTAGATGGCGATTTCCCTCTTTTGTGGAATTCAAAACGAATGATTGAAAAAGTTGATGTATTAGATAACAAAACCCATTTAGGTTTTGCGGGATCCTTTTCAACTTTGCTGGACCACACCAAAGCGGACTTTGCCATGTTTTGCGACCAGGACGATGTCTGGCTAGAAAACAAGATCCAAAATCTAGTTAAGGTTCAGTCGAATAGATCCCAGCCGACACTATCTTTTTGTAAGTTTCAGGTTATCAATGCCAATGGAAAGGTAATGAATTACAGGCAACGAATTCCGAAGAAATTTACAAAGTTCACATTTCTTTTCTCCAACGGAATTCCCGGAAATACCATGATGTTAAACCAAAGTCTGGTCGATTTATTCAGGAAGAGTACCGCTATGGTTGGCGTGCCAGCTTGGCATGACTGGTGGGCACTTTCAATCGCGAGAGAGTTTGGGGAGATTATTGAATCGAATTCTGAAGATATGAAGTACAGAATACACAATATGAATGCGGTTGGACTTCAGGTTAAAAGACTCAGAAAGATAAGGAGTTTAGTCAGAAGTCAAAGTTCAAAGCATTGGTTACAGCAAGTAGAGATGCTGATAGAGTTCATGGGACAAAATGATACGCATCAAGAACAAACTCGATTCCTCGAGCAGCTAGTTTTGAATTATTCGAAGCAGAGAATTTTCAGGCTTTGGTTTCTTTTAAAAAATGGAGTTCTAAAATCAGATCCTGTAGACTTCTTACACGCGATTAGATGTTACGTCTTGGCAAATAATTATGAAAGGGACTCTAAGAATTTGCTGTAAAACGTTGACATCGAAGATGTGTCATTTGAAAGTAATCTGTTGTTATGTACATATTCTCGCGCCAGCCTCGACTTCATCTCTTGTGAAGGCTTGTCTTGAAATAGGTCCAACATTTCATCGATAAAAACATCGTTTGGAACCATTGATATGTAATCACTGATCGGATCCTCGCTCATCGATTGGTTGAGGTTGCTGAGTGTTGCCAATCCCAATGACGAGTATTCGAGTGCTTTGATGGCACTCTTACCCTTATTAAAAGAAGACGAAAGGTGATACACAACGCCAATTGAGGATTTATTTCTTTTACTGAGCCATGACGCAAAGCGAGGATAAGTTGTAGCAGAGTTTGGTACGGAAATAACCCTGATCAAAGGATGATGATTGCCACCCAACGGACCTACAGCATCGATCTGAAAATTCATGGTTTTTAGTTTTTTAAAATTTCGCTTGTAAAGCTGATCAGAGATTAATTCTAGCCCAGGCCTATGAGCTTCAAGTCCAAAGAACAGAATAGATTTAAGGTTCTCATTTGTTGAAGGGGACCAGAGTCCTTCAACAAGTGCATTTCGATAAACTTCGACTTGAGAAAAATGGGGCACTATTTCATCGTAAATATATGAAGTTGAAACTGTGACAATGCTGGCAAAATTTCTCATTTCCAAAGCAGTTCTTGCAAGGACTGACAGATAGCTCGATTCATGCGATTTCTCCTCTAATTGAAAGGGCATGTCATCTACGTCCCAATGTATGGGAATTCCTTTCTCTTTTGCCATAACCAGAATGTCCCAAGCAAGCCGACTCTGCATAGGAGCGGTTCTCTGTGTGGATATCGCACTGATTTGGCTCCAGTCGAAATCTGAGTCCAATTTGTTCTCGACTAATGATGTCGAAAGATCGATAATGCTGAATCTAGATTTCTTCTGGACATTTGCTAATGGATAAATCAAACGAATATATCCACACGCATTTGGCCCTTTGCCACTTAGTTCGGGAATTATCAATATGCGCTTAAGCAATCTCAATCCGCCTAAACTTCTTGACACCTTCATAAATAGATTTGTGGATTTCTTCTGCTTCAGATGCTATCTTAAGAGGAATCCTCCATTGGTAACTCTGAAGTCGCTCAGCTATAGCACCGATATCAAAGTAAGAAATTGGAATCCCAAACGGTAGAGCCTCACTCAAAGTGAAGCTAAAAGTTTCGGGAACTTCTGATGGGAACCAGAATAAGTCCGGCTTTATTTTTTCGAGAAGAAGATATAGGTGTTCAGTATCGTCATATTCTCCATAATTGACGAAGTACTTTGATTCATTTATCTGATCACCAATTACTTTTCCTAAATGCACCACCCTAATCGAGGATTTTGTTTTTTGAAGATATCTGACAAGTAGATCTACATTCTTGAGGCCCTTGTTTTGATTTAGATGCCCTAAAACACAAATTGTGATTGCATCACCTTCATTTTTTACGAAGGAATGAAGGTGAGAATCAATTGGAAAGTCAATAGGCGATACAGAAATATCTAAGTTTTGATTAATTTTTGAGTATCTCTTCTTAACATCCTCACATGAAGAAAAAATTGATTCAGACTGAAACAAAAAAGTTGTGTTTCTAATTCTCCATGCTTCAATATCTAAGTTTTTGTCGAAATCTTGGCTAAGACATGAGGTGCATGTTTTAAGATCCGGTAAATTGCAGTCCCGATGATTCGTTCCTGAGAGATGAATTCTTGGGCAAATATATATGTAATCATGCAATCGCACCGAATAATTATGGGAGTTTAAATTGAAAGACTCTATAGCTTCACTTGGAAATCCTAAGATATGATCAAATTGCGCCTTTTCTGGTGATAGCAAATCAAATATTGACTCAAGAAGCTTTGAACTTTCAATGCCTGTGACAACAAGAACTTGCTTATTCCCACGATACTTGAATTCGATATTGATAGAATCATCCGTTCTTGGCGTGGCAGTAACTAGTAAACCCTGGTAATTTTTGTTTTCGAGTTCAATACTCTTCTCCACTCCACCACCAAGTGCATGAGAAATAATCAGCTTAGAGTCCAACACCTTAAGTCGTGAAAGATAGATTAGCGAGAGTACTCGAATAATCACGAAATTGGATTCCTCTAAGAAAAGATTGACCTCTCTCAGATAATTTGGGTGAAGTTTCAATAAGGCCTGCATATTTACTTTAGAAAGTTCCGAATTTTCACTACCAAAAGATTTACTACCAAAATGATGCACCAAGGTATTAGTTGCAATCACATTGCTGTGTCCAGAAGCGATTACTCTCATAGAAAAGTCATTTTCTTCACCATAACCCCTTCCAAACACTGCTTCATTGAACCCACCAATTTTTGACAAAGCATCTTTATGTATCGCAACACAAAATCCATGACATGTTGGTGTGGATACAACTTTTTCAGTTTCAACAAAATTCTGACTCAAGAACTTATCCAATTCTTTTGATGTTTCAACATCTAATTCGGTTTCTGAACTGAAAGGAATACTGAATATAGTCGCCGCATTAGAAAGTGGAGTCACTGTCCAAGCTTTCGGATTTGAAACAAAAAAACAGGCGATTCGATTTAACCAATTAGAGAACACAATAGTATCTGAATTAAGGAGCAGAACATGCTTATCACCAGAATTATTGAATCCGACATTCGCGGATCCGACGAACCCCAAGTTTTGCGGATTATGTAGAATTTGAATTCGGGGATTTGTCTCAAGCGTTTTTAGGTATTTGATTGTTTCTGGATCTGTGGAACAATCATCTACGATCACAATTTTACATCGGGCTGTCGTTTCCATAACGGAAACCAAACATTTTTTGAAATACTCAACTGCGTTGTAAACGGGGATCACAATGACAAAACCATCTTCTAGTATTGGCACTGATCTCTCAGACCCTATGACTTTTTTAAACGATTCAATGTTGAGAAGTAACTTGGAGTAATCAAATTTGGAGCTTGCAGCAGGGTTGACAATTGATGATTTCTTGTGTTGTTCCTTTGCCAAGAAATTCAGGCTTTGTAGAAGTGCTTTGAACATAATAAAGAGGAGTATCTCGAGAAAGTTATATTTTTCCTTAAACTCTTGCAATGCTGTCTCAAACTTTTTATCTGGGAAAGCACCCTTCCAAAAAAGAACTAATGCCCAATACTCGCGCGTTTTAATGTCAGAATTGAAATGGAAGTTGTCTCGTATGTAAATTGAATCAATGTAGTTGTATCGCATATCAAAATATAAGAGGATACGTGCAATATATTCCTTAACTTTCGCCATTTTTCCTCAAACTAAACTTAGATCCGACTAGGGACACTGTCACAGCCTACCCTTGACTGGCATAGACAACTGGAAATTAACTCGAAAGTTTGTGTCATATTTTAGTTTACTAGCCTAGACTTTCCGTGTGTCCATAAGAATAAAACCCTTCCCGCACCCTCGGGTAGAAGTGTTATTAGTGATTGCACTATATCTGATCTTTGATTTACTCATTCCGTACACATCACCATATGCGCTAATGATGACAACCGTTTGTTGGATATTGATTCCAACTTTGATCGCCATTCGGTTGAGTGCTGGTTTGAGAAACCGCTACGTGGCACTAATCATTTTGATAGAAATAAGTATTATCTGGCTAGCAAGTCGACTTACGCGTGAAGGAAATGTTTCTGGAGATGCTAGCGAGGCCGTTTCTTTTGGTGCGTTCATAGGCATAGGACCAACTTCGGTAAACAATTTTTTTGCCACTATTTTACTTGCGAATCTTCTCATGGCGATATTAATCGTCTTTCTTCAGACCAAGACCTTTAGAATACAGAATTTAGCAGCACAGAAAAAAACCAATAAAAAAATTGTCCTTAGACCGCAAAGCAAAGCTTTAGAGGCATTACTCCTTATCATTCTTGTTTTTCTTACGAGTCCCTATTTTGAGGGGATAGTACCAAATTTACGTTTACTCACAACCGCACCCGACTTTGACTCTCAACAAATTCATGCGTGGTATGACTATGCATCCCGTGGTTTTGTTCCGATGAAAGATTTTTGGTTTCCTTATAATGGGATGATATTTTTGCAAGATGGCCTTCTAGGTTACTTTTCTGTTTGGTTCTGTTTGATTCTGGTAGGGGTGAGTCTTTATAGATTTGTACTCTTGAATTCTAATTATCCAGTTTCTCTTTTTCTTCTAACGCTCATCATGGTCTTATCCGTGAACTATCCCGCAATTTCAGTTCGGTATTTTTTTCCATTTGTTGCGCTACTTCTGGCCTGTCTTGGTATCTCGCATAAGAGATTTTCGGTCATGTACTTCTTACCACTTGCTATTTCATTATGGATGTCACCCGAGATCGCAGTAGTTGTGTACCTGCTTTTCATTATCGCATTAGCAGTTAACTTCACACATATGTCGAATATAGAAATATCAGTTAAGTCGACAATAAAGCCATTAATGTTAGTTACTGCTTCTCTGGTATTTGAAGTCATTTATTTGGCTACCAACAAGTCATTGTCTAATTTAGTGCTTTTTCTATCTAAACCCAATGAGACCATCCAATACGGATTTTCACCCCTTCAAGGGTTAAGGTTCGAACCTAGCCGAGACATTAATCAAAACTTTCGAGTGGTACTATTTTTTGTTGTCATTTTGCTGTTTGTTGTCTCTATTGCAAATGTTCTTAGGCTACTAATTACAAAAAGTCCGATTACGGATGAGATTTACATATTCATGGCCGGTTGTTTTTCTATTTCAATTTTACAAAAAGAGCTAGTTCGGGGTGGGTTAACTCTTTGGATCGCTGCACTTCTAGTGCTAAGTACGGTTGGTATTCTAAAGTTGAAGACTGAAAGCGATTTTGATGATTCTCGAAATAAGGGCATTGCAAATTCAATATTACAAATAAAAACTTATGTGGTTGTCGGTTTATTGTTGCTGATTTTTTCAACCCCCGTATTGGCTGGCTCTTTCACACAGGTAGCGAGAACTCCACAGCAAGTTAAATTCCTAGTTAAGGAATTTTCAAATGGCAATCTAGGGGATATCTTCCTTAACTCCAACTGGAATGCTTCGAGAGCTAACTTAATGAAAACACTAGAGGCGACTCTAGGAATTGAAACAATAAAATTGATTAAAGATGATTTTTTTATTCTTGGCGACCGTCCTGATATCTACAGAGCCTTGAATGAGAAACCTTACTGGCTAATGTCCCAATACAACATGTCGCCTATTCGGGAACAGAGAAAAGTTATTTTGGAAATTATGGAGAGAAACCCGGGTTATCTCATCGTAGATAAGCGGGCTGAGGCTCTTACATTTGATGGAATAGCGTCACCAATCCGCCTTTATCCGATTTATCAATTCCTCACTCCAAAATTTCAGCTTTATCGGTCATACGATTCCTTCGACCTTTTAGTTGCGAAAAACAATGGCTTGATCGATTATGAGTATTGGAATGGATTACTTGGATCCACCATAGATCTAGGATCGCTTCCATCGGCAGCCACAAAACCAAAGAATTGCCAATTAGAAAATCTAGGGTGTGGCGATTTCATTAGAATTGAGCCTCGCGCAAGTCAGGTACAAGAAGTCCCTGTGATTTGTGGGGACAGGCAATACACAGTGCGCTTTAACTCCATTCCTCAAGGGGAAAGTGGATGGATCTCACTGAATAGATTGTGGTTTTGGGATTACAATTGTTCTGTAGTTCCTACTTCGAATGTTTTCGAATTTAAAGGGCTATTGGGTAATTACTTGTACTAATGGACATTCCCATTTTGCGCGCCAGCCTGCGAGTCGGAAATTGATTCAACTTTACTGTGAGATAAGGTTTGCAATGCTGAAACTGAGGAGAGAGTAATGCGAGTTCTTGTCGTGGGGGGTGCAGGTTACGTTGGTGGAGCTTTAGTCGATGAATTACTCAAACTCGGGCACCATGTTTGTGTTTATGACAAGCTTTTGTATGAAAATCGCTATTTAAAGCAAGTTGATTTTATATATGGGGATGTTCGTGAGTTGGTTAAACTCAAAGCAATAGGCAAAGATTTTGATGCGGTGATTTGGCTCGCTGCCTTAGTGGGGGACCCCCTTTGTGCCCTCAATCCAAAGATTACGAGAGAAATCAATCAAGAAATACCATTAAGTTTTGCAGGGTCTTATGCAGGAAAGTTTATTTTCATGTCAACGTGTTCCATCTATGGTGCTCAGGAAGGCTTGTTAAATGAAGAAAGTCCAAAGAATCCACTTTCGCTCTACGCAGAAACAAAATTTGCGTCTGAAAAAGAAATTTTAGCAAATAACCCGAATGCTCTAATTCTTCGACTAGGTACTTTGTTTGGAATTAGTGACAGCCATGCACGTCTACGAGCTGATTTAGTACTCAATTTATTGGTCATGCGAGCTGTGTATGCAAAAGAAGTTACAGTTTTCGGTGGACAACAGTTCAGGCCTTTACTTCACGTTAGAGACGTTGGTCTTGCAATTATCGCCGGTATTGATGAAGATGCAAGCGGCGCGTTTAATTTACATTGTGAAAATATCACTATTGTCGAACTTGCAGAGAAGATCGTTGCAAATTTTCCAGAAGTAAAACTGACAATCACGGAGCAAAGTTTTCAAGATTCAAGAAATTATGCTGTATCGAGCGATAAAGCAAGAGCTGGGTTCGGATTTAATCCGATTTTTTCAGTTGACTATGGGATCACGGAAGTGGGTAATGCTCTAAAAGTTGGTAGATTTCCTAGGATTCTGGATCCTAGCTTTTCGAATGCCGATATGATGCGTCAGACCCTGCTTTTCAACGAAAGCCCTCTAGTAAGAGAGGTGTATAAGAATTGAATGAATTTCCAATTGCTCCCTCTATCATTACTGGTGGTAGGTCTCTTGATGACAGAGGTAGTGTTTCCTTTTTTAATGAAATTGACTTAAGTGTTTGGAAAAGATTTTACATCGTTTCAAATCATAGTCTGGGATTTATTCGGGCCTGGCATGGACACAAACTTGAAAACAAAATGGTTATCCCTCTTGGAGGAACTTCTCTGGTCGCCTCTGTGAAGATTGATGATTGGGAGAATCCCAGTGTTCATGAGATACCTGAAAAGTTTATATTGTCAGCTGATTCCCCTAGGGCTCTTTTCATTCCGAAAGGATTCGCGAATGGCTTCAAGACCTTAACTCCCGATGCAAAACTATTGTTTTTGAGTAGTTCAACCCTGGAAGAAAGTTCCACAGATGATTATCGTTTTGAATGGAATCTCTGGAATCCATGGGAAGTCGAATTCCGATGAGTGTCGAACTCACAATAATTATTCCCGTACTCAAGGAAAGCAAAAGACTTGAGCTTGAATTGACAGACCTATGCCTTTCGTTAATCAAATCTTCAATAAATGCAGAAATCATTGTGATATCTAACAAAGAGCAGCTGCATTTAGAATCTAACAAGTATCAAGAAATCTCGAAACCTACTTTGCAAAAATTGCGGGCCGTCGTAACACACGATCAGTCAGCAAAGTTAGGCCGAATTTTAAGAATAGGAACTTCTATTTCTGATTCAAGATTTGTTCTCTATTTGTTACCGGAAGGAAAATTTGATGAGCAGTTCCTACCAAAAGCATTGAATCTCCTGCGTTCGGGCAGCGCGCTGGTAATTGCAAATAGATTTAATAAGCTAAACATCGGAATTCATGGCTCTCGTTCCATTTTCTATAAGCAAAGAATTTTGCGCAGACTCTTTTCATTAGTTGGAGTGAGAAATTTGCCAAAAGATTTCACCAATAGTGCAAGAATGTTTGATAAAAATTTTTTTGATGTATTAGCCATATCAGGAAATAATTGGGATATGCTCGCCGAGCAAACAATTAAGTGCTGTCTGGTTGAAGCCAAAATAGAAACTATCGATGTAAGTGTCAATGACTTTAAGGTGGAAAATGACTTCCAAGTCCCTTTAGCAGAAGCTTTTCTTGGAATCTGCCGATTACTCCCTCGAACGTTGATGCACAAAAGAATTATTCCTTGGTTTTAAGAACGCTGGAGCTGTTGTGTTACAACTGAAAAACAAAATTTGCTTGGTAATTCCTGTTTATAACGAGAGACCGTCAATATCTAATTCAGTCAAAGAATTCATGTCGGGCGCAACACATTACACACTTCTTGTTGTAAATGACGGATCAAGCGATGGGACTTATGAGGTATTGAAGTTGTGTGCTGCGGAGCTGGGTTTCGAACTTACTACACATGAACAGAACCTTGGATACGGTTCTGCCTGCAAAACTGGTGCTAGTTGGGCTCACGACATGGGTTATGAATGGATTATTTTTGCTGATTCTGATTTGACTAATCCAGTAAGCGAAATAACTTCTCTAGCGGAAAACCTAGATTCTGATTCTGTGGATGTGTATAAGGCGAATAGGTTTGGGTACAACTATGGCATGAAAGAGGTTAATGGATACAGACGAATACTTTCGCACATTGCATCATTTATTGCCTCAACGTTTATAGGTAAAACTATTGCCGACCCGACCAATGGCTTTAGAGCGATTAAAACCAGTGTTTTTGCAGAATTTCATTTAGATTCTAAGGATTTTTCAATAATCCTAGAAGAAGTAACGGAGTATTTTCGATTAAGACTTCGAATCCAGAATTTTGATTCAATTCTTGGCGCTAGAAACGAAACACAGAATCCATCAAGTTTTAGTTATAGTTCAAATCTCCTCTTTCGATACTTCCGTTGGACACTGAAGTGTGCATTCTTTAGATTAAATCGCTTTATCAGGCAATACTAAAGTCCGATCTCTCTAGCATCTCCTCAATTGAAGGAATTTTTCGAAAACTAGTTTTCTCCCAAACCTTTGTTAAAAACTCTATTTCACGTGTGACAAGAATTCTGCTTCTCGGCTCCTCAGTCATTGTTGAAATAAAGCGAATATCTTCTCGTCCAACTGCCTTAGATACCTGTTGAAATAATTCTATTTTTGATAACGGGTATCTAGGAATAACGTGCTGAATCCTGTCCATCGAATCCAACAAGTTATTGACCAGAAGTGAGGAAATGAATTCGGCAAAAGCGCTTGAGGTTATTCCGTTCCATAGCTCATTGTTAGAAATGTTCATGACAGCGTTCTGTTTTTGGCGAAGGAGTAAATTTGGTATGGAGATTGATGGGTTAGGGCTACGGCCAATTACGGAACAACGAAGTATTTTTCCATTTGTGATGTTTAATTCACCTTGAATCTTGGACTTTGCGTAGATTCCTTCGCCATCTGTAGCTGATTCCTCCGTATAAGGTGGATTTTTCCCGCTAAAGACGCCATCCGTGGACATGTGAATCAACTTAACCTTTTCCGACATCATCGATAGGCTTGAAAGTAAATCACTGTTCAGAGCAAACATTTCCTGTTGAGCTACATCATCAATGTCTATTGATTTATTGTCCAATTTAGCGGCAAGATTCAAGATTACATCTGGTGAGACCTTGTCGACTAACCGCTCCAATGAGTCCTGTGGCCAGCAAAATCGAGTTAAGTTTGTCCTTGAATCGTGCCTAGTGGTTGTTCCGACGACACTTAAACTTGAATTTGCTTCAATTCTACGAAGTACAGATTGGCCGACCATCCCAGTTGCACCTAAAATAAGAAGCCTCATTTTGACCCATTTTCAACCGTATGCGACAAATTATCAATAAGAATCAAGATAATAACCTCGAAACTCCTACCAACAGGTATAGGTTAGCCCATGTTGAAGATTCACATCCGGAAAAGTAGGAGATCTTTGTATGAATTGCCGTGTCTGTGCCAGCTTAGATGTCCTTGAGGTATTTGCAATTCCACCCATCCCGCTTGTTGGAGAGTTTACAAAAGAGCCTAATATTCATCCTGATTTGTTTCCAATAACTGTATTGCATTGTGACAACTGTAAGGTCCTCCAAATTAAAGAGAATATCGATTCCGATCGACTTTTTCATGAGTACTCCTTCTCTTCAAGCACAGTGGCAGGATTAGTTAGACATTTTTCGGATTACGCGGAATGGATTTGGAAAAGATATAAACCAGTGAAAGTACTAGAGGTTGGATGTAACGACGGTGTTTTGCTTGAGCCATTGGCCAAATTTGGAGTAGAAGTTTTTGGATTAGATATCTCGGAAAACATCACGGAATTGGCAAAGTCTAAGGGTCTAAATGTTCAAGCACTAAAGTTTGGGTCTGAGAACGCCGAAGAGGTTTTAGCATGGGCCGGCAGAGTAGATTTTTTGACAGCAAGCAATACATTCCCTCATAACGATGACCCCAACGGTTTCCTTGAAACCGTTGGTAAGTTATTGACACCTAATGGGAAGTTGGCATTAGAAGTGATGTACGCCGGTAGCCTGCAAGTTAGTTTGCAATGGGACACGATTTATCATGAGCATCTCCATTTTCACTCCTTGCTAAGTTTGCAGAATTTACTTCAAAGGCACGGCTACTATTTGGAGTATGCTGAAGTTGTACCAATGCATGCAGGATCTCTTCGAATAATTGCAACAAAGCAAAAACCAGTTTCTGCCCCAGAAGTCGAGTTAATTTTAAAGCAAGAGTTTGAAACTGGGCTAAACTCCAGAGAGAACTGGGAAAGTTTTGCAAGTAAGTGTTGGGAAAGCATTGACACCGCTAGAAACATGCTAATTGAAAGACAAAAGTTTGGAAAAGTGTGGGCGTATGGGGCGGCAGGGCGAGCTACCATGTGGATTAAAGTCGCACGATTAGATTTTATCGAGAGAGTAATTGATTCCTCACCGTTGCGCGCCAGTCACTTCATGCCTGGATCAAGTATCCCGATTGTTTTTCCTCAAGAACTCAACGTTGATCAAAACGTAAAAACAGTTTTTGTTACAGCATGGAATTATGCCGAAGGCATCGCCGCTCAGCACCCAGAATTTCAGGGATTATGGGTTGTACCATTGCCTGAGTACTTAGAGTTTACTGGAAAAAAGGAGCCTAGAAATTGAATCCAGACATTACATTTGTTTTAGGAATACGGCCTGACGTAATACGGGCGAGTCTAGTTTTGCGTGAACTCGCTAGCCGTTCTGACATTAGTATGCGATTTGTCTGGTCGGGCCAGCATTACTCAGACAATCTGAAAGATGTTTTCTTCCGGGAATTAGATATTCCTCATCCAGATGTTGAACTCGGTGCCAAAGGGGAGAATGATGCAGAAGTCTCGACAAGTGTAATTTCAAGTCTCTATCGTGAATTGATGGAAAATCGACCTAAGGCCGTGATGTTTTTGGGAGATACCAACACTGTGCTTGGTTGTCTTGCCGCGGCACAACTTAACATCCCCATAATACATATTGAGGGCTGTATGCGATCTTATGACTGGCGAATGCCCGAGGAAAAGTGTCGTACCGTAATCGACAATCTATCTGATGTTATTTATACGTATTTTCCTGAGTACAAACTGCAAGGAGTATTGGAAGGTTTAGCTCCAAACAGGATTGTTGTAATCCAGAATCTTATAGTAGATGTTTTAAATGAGTATTACTATAAACATGAGAGTGAATATGATCAGATCCGTAATGAGTTCTTGAAAAACCTGAAAATAGGACCAGAGTATTACTTAGCAACTGCCCATCGACGTGAAAATGTTGAAGATCCAGTTATTTTACAGACCATACTTGACTTGTTTGCAATGATGGAATCAAGACTAATCTTCCCTGCGAGCTATCGGACTCAGAAAAATCTAATTCGATTTAATCTAAGAATTCCGGAAAATGTTGTTATGGTGGATCCAATTGGATATCGCGACATGTTGGCACTGATGGCTGGCGCCAAAGCTGTCATTACTGATTCAGGAACTGTTGTAGAGGAGACTGCCGTTCTTGGAGTACCTTCCGTACAAATGCGAAAAGCCACTGAGCGTCCACAAACTTATGATTGTAGATCTTCAGTGAAATTCGATCCTACTTCTGATTCCATAAGTGAGGTAATGCCTAAACTAAAGAAGATCCTTGGAACCACATGGGTACATAATTTAGGAGACGGTCAAGCAAGCGTCCGACTCGTCAGCGACTTGATTCAAAGAGTTAAGAGCAATTCTTTTGGAACGCACACACCTGATCAATACCACTTACCTCTAGAGCGCAGTTACCGGGGAGATGGCCTCTAGATCTCGCTAGCATGAATTCGGTACCTAATTCCCAAGGTAAAAATCTGGAGTAGAATAAGAATTCGATTTGGATCGAATTCGGGTATGTGATTAGGTAAGAATATTCAACTGAAACCAAGGCAGAAGAGCGATTTAGAGGCCGAAATTACAGGCCTGTGAGTTTTTGTAAGTTCTTTTGCCGATTTGGATACTCGCGAGTGTTTTCACGACTCGATTCCTATGTATTAGAAGAAAGTCCTTGAAGAAATCCAGTAAACTCACTCCCGGAAAAGTCGAACAAGTGATTTTGATGGTACTTTCGTGCGTTCAGACCAGCACAAGTTAGCGATAAGAGATTGAGCTGGTCTCTAAGTACTCCAAATCTCGGACCCTCATTACTTGAGGTTTGCATTTTCTATTTGCTTCACAGATTTGAAGGCAATAACTAACAAGATAGCATCCAGGCCTATCACCTCGTAAGTTTCACTAACGTTACACTTTGTTTTCTATGAGTCGTCTCAAATACTGGCCGTAATCGTTTCCTAGAATTCTTAGGGCAACCACTTCAAGCTGTTCGTCGCTAATCCACTTGTTCCGCCAAGAAATCTCCTCGATGCAACCAATTTTCAGTCCTGTTCGTTCTTCAATAACCCTTACGTAAGTAGAGGCATCATGCATGGATTTTGCACTGCCAGTGTCAAGCCATGCTGTTCCTCGTGTTAACTTTGTGAAAGTTAGCTGTTTAATATCAAGATATTTGTTAATCAGGGAAGTAATCTCTAATTCCCCACGCGAACTAGGTTTGATTTCTCGAGTGAAATGTGCAGCTTGCTCATCAAAAAAATATAATCCAGTCACTGCTAAATTCGACTCTGGTTTTTGAGGTTTTTCCACGATTCTAAGAGGCGATTGATTTGAATCTAAAGTCAAGACCCCATACTGTTTCGGATTTGCAACTTCGTAAATAAATATATGGCATCCGACTTTGGGTATGGTGCTGATCAGTTCATGTCCGAGACCAGTACCGTGAAAAATATTGTCTCCCAGTATCAGCAGACATGAGTCACCATTGAGAAAATTCTCACCGATAACTAGTGCTTGTGCGAGCCCCTCTGGTTTCATTTGAACTTGGTATTGAATACAGATCCCTAAATTGGTCCCATCGCCAAGTAAGGATTTGAAGTGCTTTTGATCCTCTGGGGTAGTAATAATCAAGATTTCCTTGACGCCAGCAAGCATTAACGTCGAAAGCGGGTAGTAAATCATCGGCTTGTCAAAAATCGGCATTAATTGCTTACTAACTACTTTCGTAGCTGGCCAAAGGCGCGAACCAGTTCCGCCGGCGAGAATTATACCTTTCATACCTCAATCTTAACGGGTAAACTAAATTAATGCTTTGGGATCAAACGGGGTTTAGATGCGTCTGCTAGCGACTGGAGCAGCAGGCTTTATCGGCTCCAACTTCGTGCGCATGATCGCTAATGGAGATCTAAGAGGGATCTCAAGCGTTACGGTTTTGGACAAATTGACATATGCAGGATTGAGAAAAAATCTTGAGCCTGCTGAAAGTATTTCTCAATACCAGTTCATTCAAGGGGACATTTGTGACTCGGCTTTAATCACTGATCTAATCTCTAAAGTTGATATGGTTATCAATTTTGCAGCTGAATCACATGTAGATCGCTCAATCTCAAGTGCATCGGATTTTGTTCAAACAAACATTGTGGGAGTACAAGTATTGCTAGATGCAATCAAAGCATCTGAAAAGAAAATTCGCTTCCTTCAAGTTTCGACTGATGAAGTATATGGATCAATCGAAGATGGTTCCTGGACTGAAGAGTGGCCACTTCTACCAAACTCTCCTTATTCTGCTAGTAAAGCAGCCGGTGAGCTACTGGCACGTTCATATAACAGAACCCATGGTCTAGATGTTGTGATTACTCGATGCAGCAATAACTACGGCACCCATCATTTTCCAGAAAAGTTGATCCCACTTTTCATTACAAATTTGATTGAGGGAAAGAAAGTTCCGATTTATGGTACTGGGAAAAATGTAAGAGATTGGCTTCATGTGGATGATCATTGTCGGGGCATTTATGAAGTTTTGATCAATGGGCGATCTGGCGAAGTTTACAACATTGGTGGTGGACGTGAGTTAACCAATAATGAGATTACTCGGCTTATTCTTGATGCCATGGGCGCTGACGAATCATCTATCGAGTACGTTATAGATAGAAAAGGCCACGACCTTCGATACAGTGTTGATTGGAAAAAGATTAACCACGAGCTTGGGTATGAACCACAAGTGAAGTTTGAAGATGGTTTACAGGAGACAATTCAGTGGTATCGTGACAATGAAGCGTGGTGGAAACCACTTAAGAATCGTTAACCTTAAATGTCTTGGTTAATTACAGGTAGTTCAGGGCAATTAGGTGTTGCCCTTTCTCGAGAATTAGATAAACACGGAATTCAATTTGTTGAATATGGTTCTAAAGATTTGGACATCACACAAAGCTCAACTGTTCGTGAAGCTATTCGAAAAATTTCACCCACAGTGATTATGAATTGTGCAGCCTGGACAGATGTGGATGGAGCAGAAAGCCACGAGTTAGAAGCTTCTAGAGTCAATAGTGATGGTCCAGAAAACCTTGCTTCTGCTGCGAAGCTATGTAATTCGAAGTTGATTCATATTTCAACAGATTATGTCTTTTCCGGAGAAAGCCAAGATCCGTGGCTAATAACAGATGAAGTTAACCCTCAATCCGCATATGGCCGAACTAAGGCATTAGGAGAAAACCGAGTTTTAGCGACCTACCCTGAAAGCTCTTTTGTTGTGCGCACTGCATGGCTTTACAGTCCCTGGGGAAAAAACTTTGCAAAGACAATGACAAAACTTGCAATCAAGGGTGATGGTGATATCAGAGTCGTAAACGACCAAGTTGGTCAGCCGACTTCAGCCATGGATCTTGCTAAGCAGTTAGTTGAGCTAGGGCTATCACATTCTCCAGCTGGTATCTATCATGGGACAAACTCTGGGCAGGCAACATGGTTTGAGTTTGCACAAGAGATTTTCAAACTAGCCGGCGCCGATGTTGGTCGCGTGACCCCGGTTTCTTCGAAAGAGCATATACGTCCTGCGAAACGACCTTCATATTCAGTCCTAAGCCATGAGTCCTGGGTGAAGAGTTCAGTTAAACCGATGAGAGATTGGCGAATAGCACTCACAGAAGCGATTCCTGCAATTTTTTCTGCCGTAAGTACGGAAGAATAAGAGCATGGAATTAACGCCACTTGGAATTGAAGAGGTTTGGTTAGCTGAGTCACCTGTTTGGAGGGATGATCGGGGATATTTTCGCGAGTGGTTTAAATCTAGAGAGATAAAAAATGCTACTGGTAGAGATTTTCGAATAGAGCAAGCCAATGTTTCTCTTTCATCCAAAGGGACGCTCCGCGGTATTCACTACAGTATTGCCAAAGGAGGCCAAGCTAAATGGGTAACATGTGTGTCAGGCTCTATTAAAGATGTTGTTGTTGACATTCGTCCAGATTCAAAAAATTTTGGTCAATGGATTGAAGTTGAGCTAAAGAGCGAGTCTGGGAAAGCTGTCTTTATAAGCGAGGGATTAGGGCATGGGTTCTTAGCGCTAGAAGACAACACGGTTGTTGCTTACTTAGTGTCGACTCCATATTCGTCAACGGATGAATTCGCGATTAATCCGTTTGATGAAGAAGTTGGTATTGATTGGGGAATAGATTTCAACAATGTCAAGATTTCAGGAAAAGATTTAAATGCCCCCAAGCTCCAGGAACGATTGAAAATGGGATTACTTCCTACTTTCTTGTCATAAACTCTTTAGTTAGTCTGTAAATTCTAGTTATCTTCCATGTCTTAGAATTCAGGACTAAGTAACGTTCGAGAATTGCAGAATCACGTTCGAGAATTGCAGAATCACGTTCGAGAATTGCAGAATCACGTTCGAGAATTGCAGAATCACGTTCGAGAATTGCAAATGCATGCCGAATCGACTCGCTGTAAATGGAATCTTGGCTTTCTAACTTATTGGATAGCAACAATTGCTTAAACTGAAATCCAACGGAGCCCAATTCACGCAATTCTTTAAATCTATTCTTTGCATTTAACACTAAATCAAAAGCAATCTCTGAATCTTCTAAGATTGCGCTAATTTTTTGTGATAATTCTTTGAAGTTACCAGGTTCATATGCAAGCCCAGTTTTCCCATCGATCATGTATTCGCTTGGCCCACCAGAATTTGCATAAATAACTGGAACATTGTAGGCAGTTGCTTCTCCCGGGACTCTACCATACGCTTCCTTTCTAGAAGTGATCAATGCAATATTAATATTTGTATAAATCTCTTTTCTCTCCGCTTTAAATTTTTCAATAAAGACATGTTCCGTGATATCTAAGTCATTTGCTAATTCTAAAAGCCTGTTTTTATCCTCGTGGCTACCATCTCCATAGAATGTTAGTTCAAGGTTAATTCCACTATAAATTAGTAAACTTACCGCTCTTATTGCGTCTTCGTGCCCTTTCCCTTTTTGAAAACTACCAAGTACTGCAAGGCGCACCCCGGGATTCATTTTTGTGGCAAAAAAATCTTTAATTCCAGTTTCGGGTTGAGGGTAAATTACACGTACGAAATCGTCTTCTGATTCAAAAAAGTAGTTTTTGACACTTTGCGACACTGTTACAACTCCAGAGGACAGATTTTTTACAAATTTACCAAGTGCGGGTGGGTTCAATGGAAGTTCAAATCCATGATCAAGATCGCCAAACTCTTGTATCCACCAGAGATGAGGCTTCTCAAGAATCGACGCACCAACAGCCCCTTGAGGAAAAACAATGCTCGAACTTAGAATAAAGTCTGAATCCACCGCTTTAAGAGCTGAAATTAATTCAGTGTCTATGTACTGGGACCAAATTTCCGGTGATAGATCCTCGAGATTCAGTTTTGAATTGACCCACCATTTAGAATTCTTAACAAATGAAACGGAAGATCCACAATTTAGCAATTCTTCCGCCAATCCAAAGTCTGGGAGTGGAATCACAGAATGAACCATGTTTCCATCCGAAACTAAACTCGAGGCCAATTCGAGATAAGCGCGTTCCCCCCCGTACAAACCGCCTGAATGCAAAACTCCGGAGAAAGTTGATGTTGAGCTTGCTTTTAAGCAAACCAAATTCATGTAGCCCATGCCATTCAAGTTTAGTAGTGCGTTTAGGTTCGATCCCTTAACTTCTCTCCAGCTTAAATCCTCATCTGCAATTGAAAAAACACGGAAACCAAAGTTTTTTAGCTTTTCAAGCAAGATTTTTGGATCAGACCCTTGTTGAGATAAGCAATTCGGATTCATTTCAATAATGATTTTAATGTTTGTGCAATTTTCGATTGTATTTGCAAGTGCGTCGAGTGCGGAACATTCAAATCCTTCAATGTCAATCTTGATAAGAATACTTTCCTCGAGATTGAGGCTTAAATCAGACTCACCAATAGTTCCAATAGAAAGCACTTCTACCGTGGGTGAATTTGGATTTCCTCCGATACTCGAGTTATCAGATGCTTCAGTCAAATGAAAATCGACATACCCTCTCTGCTGATGGAAAACCTTATCTATAACTTCCACTCTACATTTATTTCGAATTATATTTTGCCTGAGAATTCGAACATTAATGGGTGATGCCTCTAATGCAATTACTCTAGAATCAGGGTTTTTTTGTTTAGCTAAAAGAGTGTAGTAACCCACATGTGCGCCAATGTCGACCACGATTTTAGATTTCAAACAAAGTTGAGAAAAAATTGTCGACGTGTATCGTTCATAACCATCGAGGTACCATTTTAGATTTCTAGAAGGCACCTCTAATTCAAAGTCACAGCCTTTCGGTCGTACCAGTGTAAAGTTTTCCACAGTACAGGTTAGCAATAATTGCTACAAACAATCTTTATTTACTTGTAATACTGAAACTGCGATAAAAAATGAAGAGCCGCAATAAGCTAGGTGTGGCTTGGGCCGGGATCGAACCGGCGACCTAACGATTTTCAGTCGTTCGCTCGTACCAACTGAGCTACCAAGCCAACAAAGATCTTGCTAGTAGTTGCCCACCAGCACGTATGGCACACAAATAAATTTGCATACAACACCAAAACCTTTGCGACCCGGACGGGACTTGAACCCG
>Ga0214917_10001341_pt1 | contig 31709 bp, 27 predicted proteins | sample LL_1208_BB_MetaG_FD_177983 | JGI IMG/M metagenome (GOLD analysis project Ga0214917, IMG submission 177983) | Freshwater microbial communities from Lake Lanier, Atlanta, Georgia, United States - LL_1208_BB | ecosystem: Environmental > Aquatic > Freshwater > Lake | place: USA: Georgia | collected... | reverse complement strand
CATTCGTTATTTGAAAACAAAGCGTTGTCATACGACAGATTTGAACCTAATTCGGACCTGAACGGAGTGTTCGTTGATCCTGATGGGGAGTGGTTCTTTAGTGCGTTGTTGTCATGTTTTGGCCCATTGGGAACGATGGTGGGAGCAGCGATAGATGGGGGAGTTGCTGCGTCTGCGGTAAATATCGGGTCTCAGTTAGTCTCGAATGGATTTAGTGTTAGTCAGATTAATTGGAATAGCGTTGGGCAGAGCTTTACTAGCGCAGCGCTGGGCAGTGTAAGCGGGGGGATAGCCGGAATTAATTTGGGTACGGGTTTTTGGAACGAGCTGGGAGCAAATGCGTTAAAAACCGGGTTGGGAAATGTGGTGCAAGGTGTTGCTCAAGGTGACATGCGATTGGGGGATCGATTTTTATCGGGAGCCCAGCAGGGCGCGGCGGATTTTATTGCGGCTAGGGCGGTGCAGGGAGTACAAATGAGTTTTGGGAAGGAATATATGGAGACATATGAGTCGATTAAAAGTCAGGTTGCCGCTATGAATCCACTAGAAGGGGTAATTGTGGCTAGAGAGATCAACGTTTTGGGATTTCCAGTCGAACATTGGCAGGTAGTTTATAATACGGTTAAAGGTGGGGTAGAAAATATTGGATCTATCGGCGCTCCTGCGGGTCTGATTCAGGGCATAGCTACAAATTGTGGTCTAATGCCGGCGGTTTATGGTGCGGATTCCAATTTAATTTCGACTCCATTAAGAATTGTTCGTAAAATAACTAGATTTGATAAAACGCAAGGTCAGAGGGCAGCTGACCAAGGGTACAATTTGCTATTTAACAATTGTGTTCATATTTCAGATTTGCAACACTAGTGAAACAACTATTAATAATTTTATTGGCCATTTTTTGCTATTGCGAAGTTGTCGCTGCCGAACTTGGCTTCTTGAAAAATTACGAAATATATATGTGCAATTCATCGTTTCGGTTAGCCAAATATGATTTTGGGGGAAATATGTTTTTTGGTAATTTGGTAACTCAAAATAAACATGTGGACGCATTTCATATGACAACAGACTCATTGATCGTTGAATGGTACTCAGTCGATAGCGAGGTGCCGCTGCAGTATGGAATTGATTATTTTGATTTCAAAATGAATTTAATCAAATCCTTATCGATAGGACTTGGATCGGTTATGTCTCCAAATGGTGAGTATCAGATCAAAGATAATACGTATTCTTTGGTAACTGGCAATATTGTTTTGGAGGACTATAGCAAAAGATATGGATCTAAGCGCAATATTGTATTTCAGCGCGGAGAAGATGTGTTCTTATACAATCTCGACTCAAAAGAAAAAATAGTAGTCGGTACGGCAAATAACATGTGGAAAGGGTATGCAGAGGCTTACCCTTCTCTCGAACGACCACAAACGACACTGTTTCTTCGAGACAATGAACGGATTGTATATCAAAATGAAAAAAAAGAAATTTACACATATAATATAAAAAGTGGTCAGGCGGAAAAGTTAGCGACGTTGGATATTAAGGTTGTATTTAGGGACATTGCTTATCATCACCCTTGGATACTATGTAGTACGAACGAAGCGATATATATATTTGACTACGAAAAAAAAGAACTAAGAAAAGTGAAACAATATGATGCTCCTGGATGGGATGCCTTTTTAAGGGTGGCTTATACCAACGGGGTTCCAAGATTGCTTGGATACAATTTTTTGTGGCGAGATGATGATGAAGGATTTTTATTCGAAAAATTCGAATATCCCTGGTTGTTTGATTTGACTTGGATCATTTTGTCTCCGGTCGATTATAAGTCTGCGACACCGTATTATTTTGATTTGGGGGAGGGTAAGGAATATCGTATTCAAGATGAGTATCCGAATTTTCCGAATTTGGGAAGGTCTGCACAATGGCGACGCACTGATATATAAAAATAGTCTTGACTGGGTGGTATAAATCAGTTGCATTGATCAAGCGATGCCACAATATGACTGCCGATGTTGCGAATTCGAGTATTCCGCAAGTAGCCGCATATGGTGTGGTGTTTGTTGGGCCTCCTGCCGCGGCTTTATATCCGCCACTAGCTATACCCGTTGCCACATTATATAGACCGGCGTTAAGTATTATTGCCCTTTCCGAACTAATGCCGCCGGAGGTTCCAGCATGGCGCTAGACGGATATAGCCGTGCAACTCTTTTTAAAGGAGAGATGCCAATTTTTTTTGCAGGGATAGTGTTGATTGCTTATTTTGATGAAATTTTTAGGTTTAAATCTGGAAAAAGAAGAGCTATTAAAATACTAAATGGGCTTATAGCAATATTTTTTTTAGGGACGGGCCTCCTATTGATAATTATAGGTGCGTCCATTTTGAATCATGATTTTTTTGATTGTGGTCTTTTACCGTTGGTCAGTCTGGGTGTGGTGGTTGCAATTATTCTGCGCATTGTGGTTATCAAGTATAGGAAAATTTAAGAGATGTTTGGATAATGTGTGTAATACGCACGAACGAAATGACTGTATATTCCGCTAAAAAAATTTTGGAAAAAGGCCCCCTTAAAACCCAAAAAGGTTAATCGCCGCCAAACCAAATCAGGCCAACGTGTGTGAAGTCCATAAAGGACGAAGTGAAACGGAGGACGACTGGACTGAGGATTTGGCCGATAGGGGGGATGGTAAGGGGGGCAAAGCCCCCAATGCCGGGGTCCAGGGGTGAGGAACCCCTGGGAGAAACCAAAAATCCGGAGATGCAAGCCAGTTGAACTATTATGACAACCCAAAAACACCAATGATACACCAGATGACCGGCAACGCGACGCCGACTTATGTGTACGACGCGAATGCCAATTGTACAGACCCTATCAAAATTATAGTCCCCCTCACCAACCGCAACCGCGATCCCCAAATAACGTCTACTCGGGGCTTATAGGATCGATCAGGGAGTCTATTTTTTCGCCATCAAAATCCACCTTCGCAGATGCCATTTGATTGTTTTCATTAAACGCTTTAATGAGGGGTTGAGTCCGAACGGTGTTGCCGTAGACGGACAATTCTTCCCACAGGCTGTATTGCATTTCCCATGTTACCTTTTTGTAGGTGACATCAGTATTGATTGTATCGTCAGACTTCAGTGCTTTTAGCGCGCATGCGTGCTTTTTAATGAAATCAATGAGCCCATCAATCAAGGTCTGGTAAGCGTTGGTTCTCATATCCAGGGTTTTCCAGGTCTGAACCAAATCGCCAACAGCGGGCTTGTACCCATAATTTTCGAGTAATTGAAATACCCCAAAGGTAACGACTTGTAGATTAATTTCGGCTTCTACGGATTCCGATTCACCTGGGGTTCGATTGAGGATTTCGACCAAGGTCCGAGACGCGACGGCCAATTTTTTTGATTCAGTAGTTAAGTCGGCGTCGGTTTTTGGTGCGGCATTTGCAAGATCTTTAATGATTGTTTTGATTTCGTCTGGTAGCGTTGACATGGCGTCGATGGCATCTAACGATATCGCTGCGGAGGGTTCTCCGGACGGGGCTGCTCCGGCAACTTCGTCGATTTTTTGATTTAAGACTGAATCAAATGAAACCGATCCCGCTGCTTCGGCGGCGAGTGTTTTTTGCTTGAGTACCGACAATTGGGGCATCAGCGATTGAATATCGATCATGGGAGTTCCACCTCAAAAATTTAGGTTAGACGGTTGAGTTTTCAACCACTGCTTACGGGTAGGTTCATCGTGGAATAGGGGTGCTAAAAATGCATCGAAAAATGGTCATAAATATGTATTCGGAAGGTTGTGTTGAACCTAAATCTTGTCGGTGGGGTAAAATTAATGCTAGAGTTAGCCGACTTCCAAATTTTTACCTCTCTATTTCTAAGGAGAAAAATAATGAAAAAAGCAGTTCTAGCTGGTATTTTATCTGTAGGGATCGCTGCAAGCGTATCTGCCTATGACACGAAAGTAGTTACCGGAATTACCAACACAAACGGTGCATCTATCGAGTCTTATCATAATATTGGATTGGGTTCGCACCAATTGATTCTAGGATTTAACTCTGGGCTTCCAACTGAAAGCGACAAAGGCGGACTAAGCCTTTCTGGTAATCTTGGATTGACCTTCGATACAGACTTGCCAGTGTTGGGCGATTTTGAATTGTCTGCTGACTTTAGTAAATCAGCCACGGGTAATATTAGTATTGCTCAAAAGTTATCAGTTAAGAAAAAATACTTGGTTAAATTGACTGATAAAGTTGAACTTGGTTTGGATGTAAACGTTATTAGCCTTGACTTCGCTAACAAGCAAGTGAATGTTCTGTCTACTGTTGCTCCTGTTGTTGCGATGACTATAAAAATCTAACCTAGAATTTAGGTTTCGATTGTTAAAAGGCCAGCATGAATTTGCTGGCCTTTTTTTTTGTAATTTTGGAGCGTGAACTATGGCAAAGTCAGATTTTCCCGACGCATTTGAAATGGGAATCCCACAGGTAGATTCAACAGTATTTATCGCGACTGGAGCACGGATTGTCGGTAATGTGACGATCGGTCCAGATAGCTCAATTTGGTACAACGCCGTTCTTCGTGCGGATATCAATCGAATCACAATCGGACGTGCGTCTAATATTCAAGACGGGGCGATTATGCATTTGGAAAATGAATTGGGATGTCATGTCGGTGACCATGTCACGGTTGGGCATGGGGCCATTCTGCATGGATGTACGATCGAAGACGCCGTTGTGGTTGGGATGGGCGCAATCGTATTAAATGGCGCAACTGTTGGGATGGGGTCAATTATTGGTGCTGGGGCTGTTGTCAAAGAAGGGGCTCAGATCCCGCCGTACTCGCTAGTTGTTGGCGTGCCCGGAAAAATTGTTAAGCAGTTGCCGCCCTCAACGGTCGAACAGAATCAAGCCTGGGCGTTGAAATATGTTCGACTCGCAAAAGCTCATCAAAACACAAGTTCGGAATCAAAGTAAAATATAGAGTCTCTAAGTTCTGGGTACGCTTCGAAAACTTCGCTACCGATTGAGCAATCAAATATCATGTGAGACCCTCCGTGTTATGAATCGTTAGGAGAGGTATTCCCGACGCCGGCTGGCATCAAACATGGATAATTTATGGGTGCTTTTTTGACGCTTTTCGACGCTTTGCTACCAACTGGAACGCGGCAAGAATGTCGTCAGTCATTTGTTCTGAAAATGACTCTACATCGTTGGTTTGACCCATCGAAAACGCGATTTCAGCTAGGCCCTTTGCGACACCTGCGATTTTTTCCCGGTTTACCTTAAGCCGCTTTTTCTTGATTTCAAAAACGGCCTCATTTGCTGACGCTGCGGAAGCCGCATTTGGGTCAGGCTCTCTGTCTGGGATCCGGGGACCATTTATTTTCGGAATCGACATGTAAAAACATGATAACCAAAAGGGTCGGGACCAACAAGCGATGTTTTTGAGCCTGTCCGATTGCTACACAATTTGAGGGTACTCAACTACAATAACGCCTTGATATTTCTTTTACTCATTTGAGGCGGTGTCCGTGTATGACAGAACAACAACTTTCATCAGCAGCAGAAAAATTTAAAGCGATTATTTTAGGGCAACTTCAGCGCATCGAAGCGATGAAACAAGGCATGCAGTGGACAGACTTTTCCACGTTGAACCCAATTGTAATTGGCGTATGTGGCGGCGACGGCATCGGCCCAGTTATCGGGGCGCAGGCGCAACGTATTTTGGAAGTGGCACTGAAGGAAGCTGTAGCAAGCGGACGGATCCAGTTTAAGGTAATTGATGGATTGACGATCGAAAATCGAGTCAAAGTAAACAAAGCGATTCCAGATGATGTTTTGGCGGAGCTTAAGTCGTGTCATGTAATCTTGAAAGGGCCGACGACAACCCCTCAAAAAGGGGATCCCTGGCCGAATATCGAAAGTGCCAACGTGGCCATGCGTCGCGAGCTCGATCTCTTCGGGAATGTGCGTCCCGTACGTGTTGCAAAAGAGGGCATCGACTGGACATTTTTCCGGGAAAATACTGAGGGCGAGTATGTTTTGGGTTCCAAGGGATTCGATATCACGGAAGACCTCAGCGTCGATTTTAAGGTGACGACCGAACAAGGTTCCGAACGGATTATTCGACTGGCATTTGAATTTGCAAAACAAAATGGAAAAAAACGGGTAACGGTGATTACTAAGTCGAACGTGGTGAAGACAACCGACGGTCGGTTTTCGGCGGTCGCCAAGCGAATTGCGGCGGAATATCCGGGGATTAGCTGTGATGAGTGGTATATCGACATCATGACAGCGAAGTTATTGGATCCAGAACGTCGCAATCAATTTGAAGTTATGGTAACTCCGAACTTGTACGGCGATATCATAACAGATGAGGCCGCCCAAATTCAGGGCGGTGTTGGCACTGCCGGCAGTGCCAATATTGGATGCCGATGGTCGATGTTCGAAGCCATTCATGGCTCCGCGCCGAGGATGGTAGTTGAGGGGCGTGCACAATATGCTGACCCATCGTCGATGATCAAAGCCTCTGCGATGCTGGCCCGTCATATCGGATTCCCGGTCGAGGCAGAACGCATCGAAAAAGCGCTTGAAATTTGTGTACAGTTGGAACGAAAACTAGTCGTAACAGGCAGAAGTGACGGCGCGACAGCAGATGAATTTTCGGAATATGTGATGACCTGGTTGTGTAACCCGGAATTGAATTCCGTGTACGATCGGCTTTGTAACGCATGATTGAGGTGCAGTTAGACGAATTGAGATCTGCGGCCCATCGGGATCTTGTAGCCGCGGTTGGTGCCCAAGAAGTAGAAGCGCTTCGGGTTAAATATTTAGGCAAAAAAGGAGCGCTTACCGATATATTGAAAGGGCTGGCAACCGTTGATGCATCGGAACGGCCTCGATTGGGGCAGTTGGCCAATGAATTTAAGTCAGAATTGTCAGAGGCGTTATCGGCCAAGTTGGGTGAATTTAATGCCATAGAGGCACGGCAACGCCTGGAGAAAGATCGTATCGATGTTAATCTGCCGGCGGTTCGTCGTCCACTTGGACGTCGACACCCGGTCCAGCAAGTGATGAGAGATGTTCAGTCTATTTTCGGACGTTTAGGCTTTAGTATCAAAGAAGGTCCTGACGTCGAGACCGATTATTATAATTTTGAGACCCTTAATATACCCGCTGATCATCCCGCCAGAGATATGCATGACACCTTCTATTTAAAGATGGGGCAATTGCTACGAACCCATACCTCTCCTGTCCAAATTCGGACAATGGAACGGCAGAAGCCGCCAATTAAAATTATTGTTCCGGGTAACGTATATCGATGCGACATGGATATTACCCATTCGCCGATGTTTCATCAGGTTGAAGGATTGTTAGTCGATACGGACGTCTCGTTTGCACAGCTAAAGGGGACATTAACTTATTTTTTGCGTGAATTTTTTGGTCAGGATCGATCGGTCAGATTCAGGCCTAGCTATTTCCCATTCACGGAGCCGTCGACAGAAGTCGATGTCCAATGTGGGCGGTGTGGTGGTGGTGGGTGCCCGTCGTGTAAGTATTCCGGATGGCTCGAAATATTAGGGGCAGGAATGGTCAATCGAAAGGTGTTTCAGGCCGCAGGCTATGATCCCGATCAAGTGACTGGGTTTGCATTCGGACTTGGGATCGAACGGTTGGCCATGTTGAAATATAACATCTCGGACATTCGGCTATTGTACGAAAATGACTTGCGTTTTTTGAGCCAATTTTAGGGCAAATTAAGGACTATTACTCATGAAATTTCCGTTGTCGTGGATTAGTGACTATGTTGACTTGACCGGGGTGACGCCCGTTGAATTGGCGGACCGGCTGAATCGGTCAGGGTTTGAAGTCGAAGAGATCATTTCAGTGGGGCCTGATCTATGTAACGTGGTTACTGCCCGAATTGAATCGATTGACAAACATCCCAATGCGGATCGGCTTCAAATTACCCAAGTTTTTGATGGGACAACTCACCATCAAATTGTGACAGGTGCACAAAATATATCCGTCGGAGATATCGTTCCTGTCAGTTTGCCGGGTGCTATTCTGGCTGGGGGACTCAAAATTAAGCCGAGCCAATTGCGAGGAATTCCCTCTAACGGGATGTTGTGCTCGGAGACTGAATTGGGCGTTGCAGAGTCGGCATCGGGTATCTGGATTTTGGAACCAGATACCCCATTGGGTCTGGATTTTGTGTCGTATGCGATACTCCAGGATACGGTGTTGGATGTCGCAATTTTGCCGAATAGAGGAGACAGTCAAAGTATTCTTGGGTTGGCCCGTGAAATTAGTGTTATTTTGGATCGCCCCCTTACCTTGCCGCCTCGGGGTTATACAGTGACGCCAGTGGCACTAGATTACAGTATTACCGTGACCGCGCCGGACCTGTGCCCGGTGTATTTGCTTCGGGGCATTACTCAGGTCAAAAATGGAATTGCGCCATTGCACTTGCGTCGACGCTTGGCGTTGGCAGGGTTGCGATCGATTGATCGCATTGTGGATATTACGAATTACGTTATGCTCGAAACCGGACAACCGTTACATGCATTTGATCGTGCGGCACTTGTGGGAATGCATTTGACGGTCGACAATGCCCGAAATGGCGAAATGGTCCAAACCCTCGACAATGAGGTGCGGGAGTTAACCGAGCAAATTCCTGTGATTCGCGATGGCCAAGGGGTGGTTGCGTTGGCCGGCGTTATGGGGGCTCAGCGGGGTTCTGTCGGGGCAGAGACGTCAGACTTGCTTATCGAAGCCGCTTATTTTGCACCGACCCGAATTCGTAAATCCAAGGGGATTTTGGGGCTTCGTACCGAAAGCGCAATTCGGTTTGAAAAAGGGGTTGATCCAGACGCTGTCGCATTTGCTCAAGACCGGGCACTTTATTTATTGGAAACCCTTGCGGAGGGCAAAGTCGTTGGGGGGCCAATCGAATACCGAGACGCGACCCATCCCATTGTGGTTCGGGGAACGTTGCCTCTCAATCCTGAAAAAATAAATCGCTTATTAGGAACCTCGTACACCGAAACCGACATGAAATCTGTATTAAATCGGCTGGGATTTGAAAGTGTTGGGGACGAAGTTGTGATTCCTAGTTGGCGGCGTCACGATATTAAGGACTGGCCTTGCCTCGCGGAAGAAGTTGCCCGTATTTTAGGATATGATCCGATTCCCGAAATCTTGGATTTTCGGATGGTTCCCCAAGAAAAACCGAGTCGGTTGGCCGAACTTTCAGCAACCACCGAGACCTTTTGGATTAATCAGGGGTTTCAACAGATCCAAACCTTTACCATGGTTGCCCCAGACGATTTTAAAGCCACCAAGGTTCCGATGCCTTCCGATTGGCTTCAGATTCAAAATCCACTCACCCAGTCCGAGTCGGTGTTAAGGCGATACTTGATGCCATCGATGTTACGCGCGGTGTCGCATAACTTAAAACATCAGAATGGGGACCTCCAATTTTTTGAAATTGGGAAAGTCTTTTATTTGGCGCAAGAGGGTGAAATTCGAGAACATCTGGTATGTGGGGCCATTTGTACCGGAAGTGGATGGATTTCGCCTTATTCGGATAATGACAAAGCGGTTTCAGAACCGTCGTTTTTTAGAATGAAGGGCTGGGCTGAGGAACTGTTGGGGCAGCTACAGATTTCTGGAGCGACCGTGACGCCATCGACGTATCCTCAATATCACCCGTTTATGAGTGTTGATATCAGGATTGACACTAAAGTGGTCGGGAATGTCGGATTTTTGCATCCTGAAATTTTGGAAAATTACGATATTCGGCAGCCGGTGGGCTACGTCGGCCTTAATTTGTCGGGATTGGCAACTCTGGAAGTCTGCTTGCCGTCGTTTAAGTCATTTGGGCGATTTCCGCATACCCGTCGTGATGTGGCGCTATTGGCCCCAAGGCATGTTGGATATGCCGATATTATCGCTGCAATAGACGCTCATTTGCCATCCGATGTGTCCCAGTACTTTTTATTCGATCATTTTGAATCAGATAAGTTGGGCGTGGATAAAAAGAGTTTGGCCTTCGGATTTATTTATTCTCACTTGGACAAAACTCTTTCTGATGACGATGTGAATGCTGCCCACGAGTCATTTTGTCAAAAATTGACGGAGTCCTTGCCGATTTCTATTCGATAGCATGGGACAGACTGTGGACATGATTCCAGGTTCCCTGAATACCCCGATGTTGAGACAGTACATGGACATAAAGTCGGGGTATCCGGACGCAATTCTGTTTTTTCGATTGGGCGACTTTTACGAAATGTTTTTGGACGACGCGAAGGTTGCTGCTCGTGAATTGGAATTGACGCTGACGGGTCGTGGGAAGGACGACAATCGGGTGCCGATGTGCGGGTTCCCCTATCATGCGGCCGATGCGTATATTCAGAAATTGGTTAGTCGTGGTTATAAGGTTGCGATTTGCGAGCAAACCGAAGACGCGACACAAGGGAAGGGGATAACCAAGCGAGAGGTCGTGCAAGTGGTTACACCGGGAACCGTTATCTCTGCTACGGGTCTTCGTGAGACGGACTGTAATTATTTGGTGGCATTTGCACCCATCAAAAGTGGGTTCGCAATGTCTTTTTTAGAGTTATCAACAGGTGAATTTAAGGTTGCCCGTGTTGATAATACGAGCCAATTGGAATTGCAAATCGCTCGACTTGCTCCGCGAGAAGTAGTGGTGCCGAATTCGATTCACATACCGATTCGGGACGATATTGTGGTTAATCGATCGGATTTTTTGGCCATCGACCGTGCAAGTACTCTGATTGCAGCCCATTTCAAGGTAAGCTCAGTGGAGGCATTGGGTGTTGGGGATTGGGCTGATTGTTTACCGGCCGCGTGGGCGATTCTTGAATACGCCCGATATGCCCAAAAAAATGCGGTACCGCAGCTTGTGTCGCTCCAGCCCCATCGATTTGATGACGGCATGATGATGGATCGAACGACAATGCATAATCTGGAATTGGTACAGGGTAGGGATGCGACTACCAAACAAACTACGTTATTCTCGTTATTGAATTTTACAAAGACAGCGATGGGGGGACGTAAACTTAAACAAGTGGTGCAAGATCCGATTTGCAACGTTAAGCGATTGGATTCTCGGTTGGACGCTGTCGAAGAATTGATGGGAGACGTTGTCACTCGTGAGCAAATTAGAGACGCATTGGCCGATGTTTACGATATCGAACGACTGACAGGTCGCATTGCTGCGGGTACCCACAACCCTAGAGATTGTATTGCGTTGAAAGAATCGTTGTCTGCGTTGAAGACGTTAGCGCCGATATTAGCGCCATTTGGTAGCTTGTTTTTGCGCCGAAACCATAAATATTTTTTATCCATTTTAGGGGAGTCGTCGCCGATTGCATCGAGTATTCGATTGATTGAATCTGCGATTGTTGAGTCTCCGCCAGTATCGGCGCGTGATGGCAATGTCATCAGGAATGGATATAGCCCGGAGCTTGACCAGTTGAAAGCGTCCTTTGCTGAAACAAGGGAGTGGATTGCCCGGCTCGAAGATCGTGAACGAGATGACACAGGAATTAAATCGCTGAAAGTGGGGTTTAATAAGGTATTTGGTTATTACATTGAAATCCCCAATTCTCAAAGAGACCGGGTGCCGACGCACTATATCCGGAAACAGACGTTGGCGAATGCCGAACGGTATGTGACGCCAGACTTAAAAGAAAAAGAAACGGTATTATTAAGTGGGGAAGAACGGCAGTTTGCGTTGGAATTTGAATTGTTTCAACAAGTGGTGACGACGATCTCCGGGTTCACCGCCGAATTGCAAGAGTGTGCCGGATTTTTGGCTGAATTGGATTGTATCCAGTCGTTGGCTACGGCGTCACAGCGTTATGGGTATGTACGTCCGACCTTTGCAGAAGTTGGTGCTGGAATACTAGAAATCGAAGAGGGACGGCATCCAGTGGTCGAACACAATATGGGGACTGGATTTGTAGCCAATGACGTTTATCTTGATGGGGCGTCGGCCCGGTTTATATTGTTGACCGGACCCAACATGGCCGGGAAGTCGACCCTTATGCGACAGGTTGCGCTCATCGTCGTGTTGGCGCAGATCGGATGTTTTGTACCTGCGAAGTCGGTTCGATTGTCACCGGTGGATCGCCTATATACCCGAATCGGTGCGTTAGATAATCTCTATCTTGGACAATCCACCTTTATGGTAGAAATGTTGGAAACGGCGGCAATTTTGGCGAATGCAACGCCCAATAGTTTAATTATTTTAGATGAAATTGGGCGTGGAACCTCCACGTTTGATGGAATGAGTTTAGCCTGTGCTATTAGCGAATATGTCCATACCCAGCTCAAGGCACGGACGCTATTTGCAACGCATTACCACGAATTAACCGTTTTGGAGCACGCGTATTCGGGGCTGTTAAATTACACTATGGAAATTTCTGAAGTGGAGGGTGAATTGGTCTTTACCCATCGGTTTATCCGTGGCACAGCAGATAAAAGTTATGGCATCCATGTCGCTAAAATGGCGGGAATTCCGGATGCAGTAATTAACTTAGCCCAGTCATTATTGGATGGATTTGAGCGTGAAGGTGTCGAGTTTTTGAAAAAAAAGGTGATGTAAATTATGAATATTGAGCCCACGCATCTTAAGGGATGCCATATTATTGAACCAACTGTATTTTCGGATGCACGCGGTATTTTTTTTGAGACATTTCGGAAAGATCGATTTGAACAATCGGGATTAATTTCAACAGTTGTCCAAGAAAATCAAAGTATTTCCAAAAAAGGGGTGCTGCGTGGCATTCACTTCCAAAAAGCCCCTATGGGTCAGGCCAAGTTGGTCAGAGTCACCCGGGGCACGATATGGGATGTCGCCGTTGATTTGAACCCGGAATCGCCGACTTATAAACAATGGGTCGGTATGGAATTATCTGAGCATAACCGACGAATGGCATTATTGGCGCCGGATATGGGGCATGGATTCTATGTCTTATCTGATCATGCGACGGTTGTGTATTTATGCAGCGAAATTTATTCTCCGGAACACGATGCCGGAGTGAGGTGGAACGACTCCGAGCTCGCAATCGATTGGCGTTTAGACCCGAGAACCGACCCAATATTGTCAGGCAAAGACCGGGACTTACCGTTTTTGGCGGAACTTTAGAAAAATTCCATAAGGCGACTTGGCCCGGTCCCCCCCCTTGGTTTATAACGTGGGACTACTTTGGGGCGAGCATATCGCCTGCTCTTACAAATTGATCAAATTCGTCTGCGGCGAGGAATCCGAGGGCGATGCAGGCTTCCTTCAACGAAAGATTCTCTTTATGAGCCTTCTTGGCCACCTGGGCAGCCTTGTCGTATCCAATATGAGGATTCAATGCGGTAACCAACATTAATGACTGTTCGACATACCGTTGAATTTGGCTTTCATTTGCAATTAAACCCGATAAACAATGATCTAAAAAGTGTGACATTGCATCGGTTAGTAGTCTGCATGAGTGGATAAAATTATGAATAATAACCGGTTTAAAAACATTGAGCTCAAAGTTGCCTTGGCTACCCGCAACTGAAATTGCGGTGTCGTTGCCAATGACTTGAACACAGACCATGGTCATCGCTTCGCTTTGAGTGGGGTTTACTTTGCCGGGCATAATCGATGAACCAGGCTCATTTTCGGGCAATAATAATTCATTCAGCCCACACCGTGGGCCAGATCCCATCCACCGAATGTCGTTGGCAATTTTCATCAATGTCGCAGCCATTGTTTTTAATGCGCCGCTTGCGAAAACCAAGGGGTCATTGCTCGACAATCCTGTAAATTTATTGGGGGCCGAGACGAATTGTAGGCCAGTCACTGCTGCAATTTTGCTGCTCACACGGGTCGAGAACTCGGGGTGGGTATTCAAGCCTGTGCCAACCGCTGTTCCCCCGATCGCCAGTTCCAATATATCTGGCAAAATGTGATGCAACCGCCGAATATTTTGATCCATTTGGGTAACATATGCAGAAAATTCTTGGCCCAATGTTAACGGAACCGCATCCATTAAATGGGTACGCCCGATTTTAATAATGGACTGGAACGCGTCTGCTTTTGCTTGAAGTCCATCTCTGAATTTTTCTGCCATTGGAATTAATTGTCGAACCAAAACCTCTGCAGCCGCAACGTGCATCGCGGTGGGAAATGTATCGTTAGACGACTGAGACATGTTGACGTCGTCGTTTGGATGCACCGGGCTTTTGCTGCCCATTACACCACCTGCCATTTCAATGGCTCGGTTGGAGATGACTTCGTTGACGTTCATATTGGTTTGCGTACCCGACCCAGTTTGCCAAATCCGTAATGGGAAGTGCTCATCTAAAGATCCTGAAATGACCTCGTCTGCCGCAGCGGAGATCAATTCTTTTTTTTCTACTGACATCTTCCCAAGTTCAAAATTGGTAATGGCGGCGGCTTGTTTTAAGATTCCAAATGCACGGATTAATTCGCGTGGCATACGGTCTTCGCCAATTCCAAAATGGTGAAGTGACCGTTGGGTTTGGGCGCCCCAATACTTATCGGTTTGAACTTCAATTTTGCCCATAGTGTCTGACTCGATACGAGGGGTATCAGTGGTTGTTGATAATGTCATGATGATCTCCTTATCTATTAAGATGGTATTACCACTCAAGGGTTCCGGTTTGGTATTCTTTGACTCGACCTTCGAAGAAGTTCACTTCAATCATGCTGCCTTGAGTCAATTCATCAATCCAAGGAAATGGATTTTGGCTATTCCAAACCTTTTGTAAACCCAAGCTCAATAACCGTATATCACCCACAAATTGAAGATATTCTCTTAAATTTTCAGGAGTAAGTCCTAATATTCCTTCTTGGATACACGCCGCGCCCCATTGATATTCCATTTCAACGGCGTCTTTAATGTTTTGAACGATGCGTTCTTGAAACTCAGGTGTCCACAACTCGGGTTGTTCTTCTTTAATTGTGTTCGAAATATTGATGAACAACTTTAAATGCATGTCTTCGTCACGATTAATAAATTGGATCATTTCCGCGCTACCAGGCATTTTGTTGTTTCGACGAAGGACATAAAAAATAAGGAAAGCACTATAAAAATAGATGCCTTCAATAATGATGTTTCCGATACATGCTTCTAAAAACATTTGATCGGATTCAAAGGTTCCGGTCTTGAAGTTGGAATCCGCGATTTTACTAACAGCTCGCAATACGATCTGATTTTTGTCATACAGATCTTTGTCCGTGCGATACATGCCATAAATCTCTTCGGGATCGAGTGCTAATGCCTCAACAAGGGTGGCGTAGCTCACAACGTGAAGCGCCTCTTCAAACGTTTGCCGTGTAACAGCCAAAATAATTTCGGGGCTCGTAATATGGCGAATAATATTACAGGCCAAGTTATTGGTTTGAAGCCCATCTAGATTTGATACAAATGCCAAGCTCCGCTCGTATACCCGACGCTCTTTGTCGGTCAATACATTGTCCGAGTTCCATTGGTTGACGTCCAATTGCATTGGGACCTCTTGAGGTACCCAGGTATTCTTGATCATGGTCTCGAAACTCTCATAGGCCCAAGGGTGCTTTAACGGAGAAACTTGCATTAACCCGTCATCGTATCCATTGATTACTCGTCGCTGATTAATAATCTCAGCATTGGATAATTTGTTGTATTTGAAATCCCCTTGAAAAAGATCGTTTAAGGACATGATGTACTCCTAAATAGTTACTGACAGGCTTCGCATTCCGTGTCGATGATGGTGGGTAATAATTGCGCTTGAATGGTGGTCGATGGCGATGACATGATGATTTCAACCCCGGGCATAACCGCAGGTGCTGAGGCCGTTGATTGCCCTGGTGGGGTTGCTTCTGTCTCGATTGACACCGTTGCTTTTGTGACCTGAGATGCGCCCAAGGTCCGTAAATAATACGTGGTTTTTAGGCCTTTTTCCCACGCTTGTGTATAGATATCGCTGAGCGCCTTGCCACTGGTTGTGGACATGAAGATGTTGGTTGACGCACTTTGATCGATCCATTTTCCGCGTCGAGCCGCTGCATCAACAATCCATTGGGAATTAATCTCAAAGGTCTCTTTGTATTTTTCTTTTAAACGTCTCGGTATTTCAGAAATGTCGCGAATAGCGCCATTATTAAACTTGATTTTACCAAGAATTTCGGCATCCCACAGACCCATTTTTTCTAGGTCATCAATGAGATAACGGTTAATGACCACGAAATTGCCAGACAAATTTTCCTTCATGTAGATATTTTTGAATGCGGGCTCTGTACATGGATAAACCCCTGAAATATTGGCAATAGTTGCAGTAGGTGCAATCGCCATCGTATTCGAATTTCGCATTCCATTGGCTTGTACAAATCGACGTAACGAGTCCCAATCCATGCGTTGGACATGGGAAATATCGATGGGACGACCCCGTTCTTTTTCGAGAATACCAATGGTGTCGTACGGGAAAATGCCCCGAGACCATTTGCTGCCAGGATATGATTCATAATGGCCACGTTCTGCTGCAAGCTCTGAACTGGCTTGGATGGCGTAGAAAGAAATCATTTCCATTGAATGATCTGCGAATTCCAAGTTTTCTTCCGAATCGAAGGATATGTCCATTTGGTATAGGGCATCTTGGTATCCCATCAATCCCAATCCAACTGCCCGGTGACGGAAATTGGCTTTTGCGGCTTCAGGTGTTGGGTAAAAATTGTTATCGATTACGTTATCCAACATCCGAATTCCAACTTTAACCGTCTTGGAAATTTTAGCTTCATCCAAACGGCCATCTTTAATCATATTCGCGAAGTTGATACTGGCGAGATTACAAACGGCGGTTTCGTCATCTGACGTATTTAACGTAATTTCGGTACATAAATTAGAGGAATGAATAACTCCGGCGTGATCTTGTGGGTTACGAACGTTGGCCGCGTCTTTAAACGTGATCCAGGGATGGCCTGTTTCGTACAACATTGTGAGCATTTTTTTCCATAAATCCGATGCTTTGACGGTTTTTGACCGAATGCTTGTATCGGCCTCATATTGGCTGTAACGGAGTTCAAATGCCTTGCCATATAAATCGTGAAGATCGGGAACATCGGACGGGCAGAATAACGTCCAATCGCCATTTTCGATGACTCGCTTCATAAATAAATCGGGAATCCAAGCGGCCGTATTGATGTCGTGGGCACGTCGACGTTCGTCTCCCGTGTTTTTCTTGAGTTCCAAAAATTGCTCAAAATCAGCGTGCCATACTTCGAGGTAGGCACACATCGCGCCTTTTCGCTTTCCACCTTGATTTACAGCCAAGGCAACGTCATTGAAAATTTTGATGAAGGGAATAACCCCTTGAGATGAACCGTTGGTACCTTTAATCTTTGAGCCTGTGGACCGAACCCGGCTCCAATCGGTTCCAATTCCGCCCGCCCATTTACTCAAAAAAGCGTTATCTGAGTATGTTTTAAAAATAGCTGCCAACGAATCATCGACAGTGTTTAAGTAACAAGAACTCATTTGGCTGTGAGGGGTCCCACTGTTGAAGAGGGTCGGGGTTGATGACACGAGGTCCAGGTTTGATAACACGGTATAAAACTCAATCGCACGGTCTTCGCGATTCGTTTCTTTAATAGCGAGCCCCATGGCGACCCGCATCCAGAACCATTGTGGCAGTTCAAAGGGCGTTGTGTCATATGACCGATCTTTGATGAGATAACGATCCAGCAGGATTTGAATCCCTTGATACATAAATAATTTGTCACGTTGAGGATGCAAGGCAGCGGCAATCCGATCCAAATCAAACAGGCCTAATTCCGGATTAAGCAATTCGAGGTCGATGCCTTTTTGGACATATGCCGCGAATCGTGAACGATAAGCAGTGTCTAGTTTGATGGTATTCATTGGCTCACCCAATACCTTTTTGTAAAGATCATTGAGTGCGATCCGAGCGGCCAAATAAGCGTATTCGTAGTGACGCTCAATCCGCTCCCGCGCGGCACCTAATACCAATAACTCGATTTCTCGGATCGGAATGCGATCATATACCTGCTTGGTAACGACCTCGACCATTTCGGTAATCGAGACACGCATCAAGTCAGGGGCTAACTGCCTAAGATTTTCTTCGACGGTCTTGGGGTTAAAAATAACGGTTTCCGCACCATTGATAACCACTTCCAACTTTTTCTCGCGAATCCGAGTTTGAATTTGTTGGAATCGTTCTTGTTTATGAAGCTCTCTGTAAAGAATATATCGCTTGGCCACTTTGTGATGGCCACGAAGCATTAAAATTTCCTCAACAATATCCTGCACAAACTCGACTTGGGCGGTGTCGGCGTCTCCAATATTTTCTTTTATTTTGGTAGCGACTTCTTCAGCCAATGCCTGTGCGACGATTTGGTTGGATACATTTTCAGACAAAAATGCCTTGTGTATCGCAATTTCGATCCGCTTTTGATCAAATTCAACCTTTTCCCCGTTGCGCTTAATAATAAAGCTAATTCCGATTTCCCGTGTCATATAAGACGCTCCCTAAGTTGAATGATGGTGGTCGATTATTTTTTTGCCCAATAAATGCCTAAATAAAAAGAGACTCAAAACCGGATCGATAGGTATGAATCGAACTGAAAAAAGTCTCAATTTGTTGGATAATTTAGTGGAGGAGAACAGCTTGAACTGATGAGTTCCTGCTGTAAAATCTCGAGACAATCATTCTAATAAAAAATCGCTATCAAATCAATATGTGAATTATGATACTTAGTATCAATAATAACGTTATTTGACGTAATGTTTGTAAAGTCTGCTAATCGAAATGTCGGGATCGATTGGCGTGTTTCGAGTTAATGATTTTGCAAGGTTTGCCGCTATAAATGGAGCGGTTTGTGTGCCCTTCGACCCTAGTCCAGAGGCAACCCAATGACGATTATTAGTGGGGTGGGGCCCAACAACTGGACGAGTGTCAGCGAGGCTACTTCGTGTTCCACTTTCGACCCGACGAATTGCATAGGAATTGGGGGCGATTAATTGGTCCAATACCCGTTTTAAAGCGATATAATTGGCCTGGGTCGGGCCCCCGAACATGTTGTCCCAGTCGTAGGTGGCTCCGAATCGAAAATCGTTTTCGAAGCCAGGTGCGAGCCAGTGTCCGTTGTTGACGATTCCATCTACGGAAAGTGTGGGGCAATCCAGCACCAATACCTCCCCTCTAGAAAGCCTAAAGGGGAGCCAAGAAAATAGGGGATTGAGTTGTGCATATGCCCCTGTACAGTGGATCACGGCCTGGACAGTTTGGGCGTCGACCACCGAGGTGTCGGGGTTGGGGATAAATTGGCCTTTTGCGGTAAAGTGGCGGTTCAGTTGGGTGACCAATGCCCCAACATTGACTTGGTATCCTCCACGAATTTGGATGCCCCCGTAGGGGGCGGCGATGTCTCTAAAGGGGCTCGTTTTAAATCGCGTTTCGATATAGGGCGTCAATAGTCCATTGAGGTATTTTTTTTCGTATTGAGCGATGTCTTCTGAATCTCGAAACAGACGATAGAATGGGCGCTGAGTGACAATTGTATCCCCAACGTAAGTGGTTGCGATGTGATCGTATGTGGACAACGCGTCTTGAAGTGTTTCTTCATACCGCCACGACAACGCGAATCGTTGGCCCGATATAGGATCGATCATTCCTGTGGACACCAGTGTACTACACCGGCGGGGTTGCCGATCTGCGATTAAAACGGTTGCGCCTAACGCCTCTAATTCTAACGCTAACAACGACCCCAATAAGCCCTGGCCTAGGATGAGAAAATCGGGAGGCGGTGTCATCCTGTTATCGGGGACCGAATTAACTGGCCGTCGACGCCCTGATCAACTTCTTCGTCCCTGAGGGTAATGTTAGCCAAGTGCAAGCCGTTGGGATGCGACGTGCGAATAATGACTTCCCCAACAATAGTGACCCCGGGACCAAAGTGAACGGTGCCAGAAATGTCCAAGGAACGGCAATCGACGAGAGACGGAACAACTGTGACTAACGCGTCAAACGCGGCAACAGATTGATAAGCGCTACCCAATTGGATGGTTGGAAGACTTCGTCGTTTACGGCGGGGCGAGAGACGCACCTCGCCAGATGGCAATTTTTCGACGACATCTGATCGAAGCAACATCAGGTCGGATACCGACTTTACGGGCATAAACCGATTTCGGGGAACAATAACGCTGGCGCTCCGATCAAAAAGGCTGATGGCAGATCCCATCGCCGACTCCAGTTGATCCACTCGAATTCCGTGAACCGTCTTTGGATTGACGATTAGAGGGAGATCCATGTCCATCTTCTGGAGACGGGTATCGATTTGCCTGAGATCAATCCAAATATTGTTTGTATTAAATATTTTAAACCGTTCAATGTTTTCAAATTCCGCATTTTGATCGGCGGATACCTGTGCCCGTTCAAGAAGGAACAATCGATTATGATGTCGAACCAGCGTTCCCCCTTTACGATCGCTGGGGGTCTTGGGGGTGGTTTCCATTAAAAAGTGGAGCTGATTTCGGATCATGTAGCCCAGAATTTTGAGATCGATACTAGCGCCCAAATTATCGGAATTGGACACAAATAAGTACGTGATACCCTGATCAAGGAGCGACTTTAAGACGCCAGAGGTGAGAAGAGTTGCATACAAGTCGCCATGCCCAGGAGGATTCCATTGTGCGGTTGGACAATCGGGGAACGAAACGGGTTCTCCGCTACGGACGTCAATTCGTGGGACTTGATGCTGTTTGAGGCTAATGAACGGAAGCCTATTTCCGATGAGCGCTTCGGTTTCAGATTCGGTGTAATAGCTGTTGAGCAAAATGAGTGGAATCTGGCAGCGATATCGAACTTGGAGGTCCAAAATTTGATCGACAATAAAGTCAAGAAAATGACGGCCCTGATCCACAACGATTGCAGATTTAGGACCTGTGCATCCCATTGTGGTTCCGAGACCGCCATTTAATTTCAAGAATCCGACCGAGCCGATGGCGGACTCCCCGGTCTTTAAATCGGCTGGAGATAGCGTTGAGTAGGGAACCGTGTCCATTGGAGATAGCTCATTGACATCATTCAGATCAACGAGCCCTCGATCGCCTAAAAAGTACTTGATTAACATCCCCGTAAATTGCACCTTAATTAACTCTGAAGATCCAATTTCGGTCAATTTTTTGAGATGTTCCGGGACCACTACTTTAAGGCCTTCTGTGACACGAATGGCATCGGCCGGGTGTAGCGGGCGGAGTTGTACGACAAAATCCTCCAAGAACTGATGCACTTTTGCCTTGGATGCGGGCGTCGAAAATAGTGGAATAATGATGTCGAATAATTCGGCTGTAACGGAAGTCGAAAGTGTCATAAGCGAAAAATCATAGTATTGATTGGGGATCAAAATCAATAATCACGCGAATGTTTCGTTGCGGAGCCGGTAGGTGTCGGAGAATTTGCCGGACCGCGTCGCTGCTATTTGGCAGAGATTTTACCAAGATATGCCACCGCGCGTGTCCCTTGATCATCGCGACGGGGGCGGGTTGTGCTGGCATCACGAAATACCCGTGCGGATCTAGCCCATCCACTAACAACGCGTGGATCGTTCGGGTCCAAACGGCAACCGACTCGGGTTTGGGCCCTGAAATAATAATATTAATTAGCTCTGTGTAAGGGGGGTATCGCAAGGGTTTTCGAAATCGCAATTCAGTTGCTGAAAAGCGCTCAAAGTCATAGTCCATTGCAGCAGAAATTGCATAATGGTCAGGTTTAGCGGTTTGAATATAGACATCACCAGGGCGTTCCCCACGTCCTGCACGACCTGCCACCTGTGTGATGAGTTGAAACGCACGCTCTCCGGCACGGAAATCCGGAATGCCCAATGAAGCGTCAACGCCAACGATCCCCACGACGGTGACGCTGGAGATATCGTGGCCCTTGGCGATCATTTGGGTGCCAATCAATATGTCTCCTGACTCTCGAAATGTGTCCATAATGGCACTAATCGCGGCGGCTGAGGTGCCGGTATCTCTGTCCAGTCTGAGGATAGTTGATTCCGGAAGTAGTTTTCGGAGCTCAAGTTCAACCTTTTGAATCGCAATGCCGGATAGTGTTAAGGTCCCTTTATGGCACGACGGGCAACGTGATAGCAGGGGGGTATGCGTAAAACATCTATGGCAGCGTAGTATCCGGTCGGAATGGTACGTGTAGCCCAATTCGCATTGAGGGCAGGTAACCGGGTTACGGCATTTTTGACAGACTACGGTAGGCGCGTACCCACGTCGATTGACTAAAATAATTGCTTTTTCACCCTTCGCAGACGCGACACGTAGGGCGTCAGCGAGTGGCCGCCCGATCATCGTATCGTCCGGGAATAGTGAGGTATCTCGCATATCCAAAAGATGGGTCGTCGCCATCGGACGATTCATGACACGATGAGGAAGTGAGAGTAGGTGGGCGTGCCCGGTTTGCGTGGCGAAAATTTGTTCTAAGGTCGGCGTTGCGGAGCCTAGAACAATCGGAATATTTTCGATTTTTGCCCGTTGTCGAGCAACTTGGATGGCGTCGTAACGGGGGTGCTGGTCTTGTTTATAAGAGCCGTCGTGGCACTCGTCGACGATAATGACCCCGAGATGGTGTAGCGGCGAAAATACGGCTGACCGGGGTCCAATCACGATCTGGATTTCGCCAGAATAAATTTGGTTCCACGTGGTGCTACGTTGTTTGGGAGTTAATCCAGAGTGCAAAATCGCGACATGTTGTCCGAGACGCTCCTGAAAGATCCGACTTACTTGGGGTGTTAATGAAATTTCTGGTACCAGGACGATTGCAGATTGCCCCTTGGATTTCATTTGGCGGGCGATTTCAAGATAGATTTCGGTTTTGCCGCTCCCTGTTACCCCATGAATCAGAAATTCGCGATATCCAGAATGTGACGTAATCGCGGATACCGTCCGATTTTGAATATCTGACAAAGTCACCGATGAAGGGGAGGGCTCTGAGGTGACGATGGGTGGTGTTGTCCGTAATTTGTGGTTGCCAACGATGGTTTGAATGGCTTTGTCTGGGGTCGTGAGATAATGGATCATAAACCACTCTATTAATGCCAATTGATCCGGGCGAATGGCTGGGCGCTTGACATCAATCTCAATAATGGATTTGAGGGGTACCGCTAAATCCGACGCGGGCGACAATCGAATAATTAATCCCGGAGCGATCGAATTCCCAAATGGAACGGACACCGGTGTTCCGGCTTGAATGTCGGAGAGGGAGTCGGGGACGCTATAGGTATAGAGATCACGGACACCACGCAAAATAGCGACCGATGCGACCTGTGTCATTCGGATCTATAGATAGGGTGCGATACGGGGTAACCCGGTCGTTTCATCCAAGCCCATCCGGATATTCATACATTGGATGGCTTGGCCGGAGGCACCTTTAATCAAATTGTCTAACGCCGAAAAAACAACAATCTTTTGAAGCTCTGGAATGACTTTAAACGTAATTAAGCACTGATTGGTTCCGGATACGTACTTTGTATTGGGGGTCTTCAGACCTGGCATAATCGTGATGAACGGTGCTGTTTGATACATGTCATTGTACCTTGCGATGAGATCCGCTTCGGAAATCGCTGCGTCGACGTACATCGTTGACAAAATGCCACGACTCATTGGTGTTAAATGAGGAGAAAATAAAACACTCACGCCTAATAAATTTTCCATTTCAGGGGTGTGCCGATGTGTAAATGTTCCGTATGCCGAAAATGACGCATTGGCTTCGCAATACAGGCTAGATTCTTTTAAGCCGCGTCCGGCACCAGATACTCCTGATTTGCAGTCAGCAATAACGGGAGACTTCAATAGTCCGGCTTGGGCGAGAGGATAAAGACCTACCATGACAGACGTCGCATAGCACCCTGGACAGGCAATGTAATTAGCTTGTTGGATACCATCTCGATACACTTCGGGAAGCCCTAAAGGAATGGTCCCGAGTAGATCCGGACGTTGATGGACATCTCCGTAATATCGTTGGTATTGACCGGCGTCTGCAAGTCTGAAGTCTGCAGATAAATCAATGACAACAATGCCCGAACGTTTCAGTAGGTCGTAGTGGAACTGAGCTTGGCCATGGGGCAGCGCCAGAAATAGGACATCTATCCCTGCTAGCGATGCGTCGTCCATTGCTTCAAGTGTTAGGTCGAAATGACCAAACAATTGGGGATAAATTTGGGATATGGGTATCCCAACCTGAGATTTAGAATATAACCGGGTAATTTGGACACGAGGGTGCTGACTCAGCAATCGAATCAATTCGATGCCGGTGTACCCGGAGGCACCGGCAATCCCCACCCGAATCATGCGTTGGCGGTTTGAGTTTCCCGGGCTTTCATCCGGTTAGCTTTTGCGCCAACCCGTCCACGTAGGTAGTTAAGACGTGCCCGACGCGCAACACCTTCTTTAACGATGGTAACGCCTTCAACCAACGGAGAATGAAGTAAAAAGGTCTTTTCAACACCGATTTTGTCGATAATCCGACGAACGGTGAAGCTTTCACGTACACGGGTACCCGTTTTTTTAACGACGGTCCCTTCGAATTTTTGAATCCGACGTTTTTTTCCTTCAATAATCGCCGTGGAGACAATAACAGTGTCCCCAACGTTAAATTTAGGAACGGATTCCTTTAATTGGCTGTTTTCGATTTGTTCGATAATTTGAGACGAGGACATGACTTACTCCTTTAAAAACTCGGTCAAAAGTGCCCGATCCTCTGCGGAAAGCGAGGTGTTGGACAATAATTGGGGATTGTTGAGCAACGTGGTTCCCAGAGACTGCTGACGTTTCCACGTTGCAATTTTCTGATGATGACCACTAACCAAAATATCAGGAACCGACATATTTTGGAATACCCTTGGCTGGGTATATTGGGGATGTTCAAGTAATCCGCTTACAAAGGAGTCCTCCGAAATACATGCCGGATCACCGATTACCCCAGGGATTAAACGACAAACAGACTCGGCTAAGGCGACAGCCGCCGCGTCGCCCGAGGATAGGATGACCGGTCCCAACGAAAATCGTTGGATATTAAGCAATGAAAAAATTCGTTCATCGACGCCTTCGTAAAAACCAGACAAAATAATAAGTGGTTTCCCTGAATCGAAAATAGACGTCGACATCTCCTGAGAGAGGGGACGTCCCTTTGGGCAGGTGTAGTAAATGAGGGCCTCTTCGTAATTGGGGACTGAGGTAATAGCTGCGTAGAGCACATCGACTCTCAGCAGCATGCCGCGTTTACCGCCAAAAGGTGGATAGTCCACTTGTCCATGACGGTTAATGGCAAAGTCACGAAGTTGTATAAAGTTGGGTGTTACAAGACCTGCATCAATGGCTTTTTGAATAAGACCTTTACAAAAAAAATGCCGCAATTCATCGGGGAATAGGCTGATGAAATAAAGCGGCATTAGTTCAGATTAAAGAGTTTCTAAGCTGGCGACGGGGGTGATTTTTTGAACAATTCCGTCGTTCAAAATAATTTCCATTCCACCCAATTTTTCATATAAATTGTCGCCTTCAGACACAGACACAAACCCATCGACCGTACCTTGGGTGAAGAACGTCCCCAATTGCAATCCATTAATGGCGTCGATTCGTGCTTGCTGATCTTTAATGGTCGCATCAAGTTGGATTTTTTCGGCTTCCAATTGCTGGATTAATGCTTGACGACCGACGTTGTCACTGGCGGCCAATTGATCCAATTGTGGAATCTGTTGATTAATGAGTTGTGTACGCTGCTCTGCATTTCGGACTGCTTCATTTAACTCATATAACATGTAAGACTTAAACTTCTCTGTCACGACAACCTTAATGGTAACCGTACGCTTGAGAGTAACCGAGCGTTTGTCGCTCGGTTTTTCAGGTTTTTTTGGAGCCGGTTTTGAGGTCGACATTATTGATCGCCTTTTTCTTCAATTTTTCGATCCCCATCATGGGTCATGATCTCAACCGTGACCCGGCGATTATTCTTAGCCGCCGCCGCTTTTGCAACGGTACGAATTGCGTTGGCAATCCGTCCTTCTTTGCCAATAACCTTGCCGACATCATCGGGGGATACTCGGATTTCGAGTACAGCAACACTCTCTCCGGCGGTTTCAGCAACCTGGACTTGATCCGGAGCATCAACAAGAGAACAAACGATATTTTGAACCAGACTTTTCATCTGTAACCACCAACATTCGGAGAAAGTATCCCCCGACCTATCTTATGCTTTTTTAAGGTCTTTTCGTGCAACACCTGGTTTAGCCGAAAAACGTTTAACTTCTGGAACTACTCCTTGAGCACCCAATAAACGTTGAACAGGATCACTAGGCTGCGCGCCAACCGATAACCAATACTTTACGCGTTCTTCATTAAAATTGAACGCAGCTGGTTCTGAAGTTGGATTATATAATCCTAATACTTCGATGGCTTTGCCGTCACGGGCATTACGCTCGTTGGCTACAACCAAACGGTATACCGGCTGTTTCTTTTTTCCTTGTCGTTTCAATCGAATTCTAATGGCCAAATGTCACCTCTGAACAAAATTCATAAAATTTACAGTCTTATTTTTTAGGAAGGCTATTATACTCACGAAACAAAGGCCCTGACAACCTGAAAGATGTGATTTTGGTGGTTAAACCAAACGAAGTTGCGCCATTAGGTGAGGATTTGTGGCCAATCCTTCACCAATTAAAACGGCTGAAAAAGCTTCAGTTGCCAACGTTTTTAGGTCGTCGATGTGCTGATAGCCACTTTCTGCAACGACCGGTAGCTCTGGATGAATCTTACCAATTTTTTGCCTTAAACGACGTGCTAAAGAAATATCAACGTCGAAGGTTTGAAGATCCCGGTTATTAATCCCAATCATATCGAGATTTGAAAGGGAGAGTGCACTATCTAATTCGGCGTCCGTATGGACTTCGAGCAAAACGTCGAGCCCAAAATGGTGTGCTATGTCTAATAAGTTTTGACAATCACTCGGGGATAATATGGCCTGAATCAGCAGGATCGCATCAGCCCCTAGTTCTGCCGATTCGGCAATTTGGATTGGATCGATGATGAATTCTTTACGTAAAATTGGCAACGATACACGGTTCCGTATCAACGGGATAAACTCAGGACTCCCTTGAAAGTAGGGGCCGTCAGTGAGTACTGATAAGGCTGCAGCACCAGCCTCTTCAAATTGAACGGCGAGCTCAACGGGGTCGAAGTCTGACCGAATAATGCCCCGAGATGGCGATGCTTTTTTGACCTCCGCGATGGTGCCAAATCCGGTTTCAAATGCCCGTATAAACCGACGGCGGCGGTTGCGTTGTGGCGACGAGTTCAAAAGATCTGGGCGGCATCGTTTCAATTCCGCGACCTCATCGCGCTTAGTTGCCACAATTTGATCTAGAATACTCAATCGCTTGGCCTCGAATTTCGGCCCGATTTAATGAGCTGTTGATAGTCGGACGATAGATAAATCTTCGAATTTTCAGGGATAGATTGGGTAATCCAAACGTTTCCGCCGATAACAGAATTGGATCCAATGTGGGTATCCCCGCCGAGAATGGTGGTTTCGGCATAGACGACAATATGATTGCCAAGGGTGGGGTGTCGCTTGAGAGTCGATTTTGACTTGGGAACACTCAGCGCGCCTAATGTGACACCTTGATAAAGCTTTACATTGTGTCCAATTTCGGATGTTTCTCCTATGACGATGCCTGTGCCATGGTCAATACAAAACGACGGGCCAATTCGAGCCCCAGGATGGATGTCGATCCCCGTTTCGCTGTGAGCGATTTCGGTCATCATTCGTGGCATGAGTGGAATGTCTCGGTTATATAAAAAGTGGGCGATACGATACATGGTGGTCGCTCGGAATCCGGGGTATGACAAAATAATTTCGGCTTCACTCTTCGCTGCCGGGTCACCGTCATAGGTCGCTTTAACATCCTCCTTAAGCAACGCACGAAGAGTGGGGACGTAATCAAAAAAATCGGAGGTAACGGTTTTGGCATGTTGTCGAGCATCCGCTGCGGTGATTGGCGTTTGGGATTCTTTGGCAGACCACACTAGGATTTTGCTGAGTTCGCTACAAATTGCCTCTGCGGCGGTGACAATTTTTTGGCCAATCACGTATTGGAGGTTGGTGCTGTTGATGGGCGTTGTCTCAAAATATCCGGGAAACAAAATTTCGTTGAGCAACGTCAAGATATGCTGAACGCTCGTTCGCGAGGGCAAGTGTTCGCCGTCTGAAAAGCTGATTCCACCTAATTCTTGATACGAATCGATGATGGCCTGTACTTGAATGCCGAGTCGTTTTGGGTCTGTCATGGCCTCACTTTACCGTATTTTCGAGTTCTTTCAAAAGCGCATCCATTGCAACAATTCCCTTACGCCAGAAGTTGGGATCACGCAAATCGAATCCCGCAATCGCCACGATGTCGTACGGACTGGCCGAACTTCCTGCGGCCAAAATGGCTTTGTATTTGGGAATAAATGCATCGCCTTCTTCTTTGTAAAGTTGGTAAAGCGCCATGACGAGCAAATTCCCAAAGTTGTAACTGAATACATAAAATGGCGAGTCAATCATATGGGGGATAGAGGCCCATTCCCATCGGTATTCGGGTGTGATTGTGACGCTGGATCCAAACATTTTTTTAAGTTCTATCTCGTAGAGGGTGCACAGTTCAGTCGAACTTAAAATCGAGTCTGTGATCTGGTCGTGAATGGCCATTTCGAACCGAGAAAACATGTTTTGACGATGGCTGGTGGCAAACATGTCTTCGAGTTTGTGGCTGAGTAGCGATTGCCGTTCCCGAACGTCGGTAGTTTCGGCGAGCAATTTATCGGTAATAATCATTTCCGAAAACACACTTGCGGTTTCTGCCAGCGGTAAAATTGGATGGTAATAAAACAGCGGTTGATTGGCACAATACATGTCATGGATGGCATGCCCGAGCTCGTGCGCGAGAGTAGCGACATCGGAGGGCCGACCGAGGAAGTTTAAAAATACGTAAGGGTCAACATCAGGTGTTGAGGATGAACAATAGGCGCCGCCCCGTTTGTTGGGGAGTACTGGGGCGTCAATGCGGTTGCTATCGAACATTTTTTTCGCGAATTGATAGACTTCTTCATCAAATCGCCTGAATCCGTCTAGAACCATTGTTTGGGCTTCTTCCCAGGTATAGGTCTTTGTGGTGTCGGGAAGTGGGGCATAGATGTCGGCGAGGGTTAGTTCGTTGAGGCCCAATAATTGGCGCTTCAATTCATAATATCGATGCACCATGGGGTAGGATTCTTCGGTGATCTGATGGAGCGTGTGGATGGTGGCTTCGTCCAAGTCTTTACCGACCAATTTGGTTAAAATTGGACTCGAAAAACCGCGTAATTTTCGTTCGATATTAAAGTCTTTGACGATGTTGTTAAAGATGGATGAAAAAATAATTTGGTTTTCTTCGTAGCGCGAAAAAAACAGGGCCATGGCCTTGCGCCGCACTTCTGGATTTTCGTGTTGGCGAAGTGCCCGAAGTTGACTGCCGTTAAATGATTTTATTTCGCCATCAACTTCCATTTCAAACCGGAATGACGCGGTGAGGTCCCCATATAGTTTGCGTAGTCCGTCAGCGCCAGTGAGGTCCTTGAGATTGGCCAGTTGTTCTTCTTTTTCGGACAAATTATATCGAGCCGTTTTTTCGGTAAGAATTAGGTCGTATCGGTGAAGCGCGAGTTCAGGCGAATCAGCTAATGTCTTGAGTTGATTGCTTGAAAAAGTCCCCAATTCCAAATTGAAAAAGACCAATAAATTTCCGATTTCGGATTCTTCTTCGTCGACTTTGGCCACAAAGGCTTTGACTGCATCGTCAGACGTATCCACTGAATAAACCAAGTGGGCGTATTGGCTCAATTTATACAGCGGGGTCAAAATCTGTTCCAACGTCTTAAATGCGTCCCGTAATTGGGCCGGTGTTAATGTGTGGAGTTTGGCCTTGTATGTGGTTACAAACTGGCTGGCTTGATCCCGAGCGTCTTGGAGAAGAACGGGGATGCGCGAATCATCGATTCCTGAAAAAAGATCGGATAAATCCCATCGAATGGACTCAGCGGTCGCTGCGGCAGATGTCATGATAAGGTCCTCTCAAACAAAAAATGGAATTCCAGAACTGTACAGGATTATCTGTCATTTTTCGATTGGGTTACGGGTGATACAATCCAAGACAATGAAAAAACGAGTGTTAGTCGGGATGAGCGGTGGCGTGGATTCGTCGGTGACGGCGGCGCTTCTGAAGCGGCGGGGTTATGACGTCATTGGGATCACCATGCAATTGCTTCCTAAAGAGCAGGAAAAGCAGTCTGCGTGTTGCAATTTGGATGCCGTATGTGACGCCCAACGTGTCGCCGGCAAATTAAAAATTCCACACTACGTCATTAATATTCGGGATACATTCAAGGAAAAAGTCATCGATTATTTTGTCGATCAATACGTGAGCGGGTTTACGCCCAATCCGTGTGTTGAATGTAATCGCCATATCAAGTTTGATGAATTGCGACGGGTCGGGGTTGAAATGGGGGCAGAGTATATTGCGACGGGCCATTACGTGCGGCGGGTGTTCAGCCCAAAAACCCGACAGTTTACCTTGCGAAAAGCCAAGGATATGGGCAAGGATCAAAGTTATTTTCTTTATATGTTATCCAACGAGAATTTGGCAAAAACGATATTCCCTCTGGGGGATTTTCATAAGTCCGAAGTGCGCCAAATGGCGGAATCAATGGGGCTCATTAATGCCCAAAAGCCCGATAGCCAAGAAATATGTTTCGTAACCAAGGGGACCTACAAGCAATTTGTTGAAGAACAGCTCGGGAGCGCCCCCGTGTTGGGGGGGCTGATTGTCGATATGGACGGAATCGTGTTGCGGTCGCATGATGGGATTCATCAATTTACGATCGGACAGCGCAAAGGAATCGGGATCGCGGCGCCGGAACCATTGTATGTCGTCCGTATTAATCCGTTTAATCGCCAGGTTACTGTTGGGCCAAAGGGTGCCCTGAAGTCGAATGTGATCAAATTGCATACGACGTCGTTAGTGAATCCCGGCGAGTCAGTATTGGGGAAGACCTTCGCAATGAAGATGCGGTATCAAATGGTGCCATTTGAAATCTTGGTTCGCGAATGGTCGGGCACGGATGCCATAATTGAGTGCCAAATTCCGCAGGAATTTACCTCGCCTGGGCAGTCCGGTGTGATTTACGATCGGGATCGTGTCGTCGGCGGTGGGGTGATTGCGCACTAGCAATTGTGCGTGTATTCGCGCTGCCTAGGAACTTTAAACAATGAAATCTGTCTTGATTTTATGCACCGGCAATTCATGCCGATCCCAGATGGCGGAAGGTATTGCGACCGCGTTATATGCGGATACGCACACGTTTTTTAGCGCGGGTACCAAACCATCTCATGTTCATCCGATTGCCATCGCGGTTATGGCTGAAATTGGAATTGATATCTCCGGAAATCGGTCGAAGTCGGTAACCGAATTTGAGGGACAGGTTTTTGATTCGATTGTGACGGTTTGCGATGATGCCGATCAAAATTGTCCCTATTTTCATGGACCTGCCCGGAGAGTGCATTGGGGGTTCGACGATCCGGCCCTGGCGACCGGAACGCCTGACGAA
>Ga0214917_10001340_pt1 | contig 31719 bp, 31 predicted proteins | sample LL_1208_BB_MetaG_FD_177983 | JGI IMG/M metagenome (GOLD analysis project Ga0214917, IMG submission 177983) | Freshwater microbial communities from Lake Lanier, Atlanta, Georgia, United States - LL_1208_BB | ecosystem: Environmental > Aquatic > Freshwater > Lake | place: USA: Georgia | collected... | reverse complement strand
CAAGTAATCGACTGAGCCGTTGGAACGCCAGCGCTTGCCATAATCTCTTTTGCAAAACTCTTCGAGCCTTCTAAAGCAGCTGCGGCTCGAGATGGGCCAAAACATGGAATGCCACTGGCTCGAATTGCATCTGCTACGCCTGCAACAAGTGGCGCCTCTGGTCCAATCACAACTAAGTCAGCGCTGATGCGTTTAGCTAATTGAGATACTGTAACTGGATCGTCAGCAATTATTGGATGAAGAGTTGCTAATTGACCGATTCCCGGATTTCCGGGCGCAGCGTGCAACTCACTTACTGATACATCTGACTTGAACGAATATGCGAGGGCATGTTCCCGCGCTCCGCTTCCAATCAGAAGGATTTTCATCTTTTCAGAAGATCCCTCGTCACGATGGTTTCATCTCTTCCCGGGCCCACACCAATTGCGCTCATTGGTGCACCCGAGATTTCTTCCAGGAAAGAGATGTATTCACGGGCATTTTTCGGTAAATCTGAGATGGTCCGAGCTTTGGAAATATCTTCACTCCAGCCAGGAAGATATTCGTAAATAGGAATCGCATGATGAAAATCTGTTTGTGAAGACGGCACTTCTTCAACTCGTTTGCCATCGATTTCATAGGCAACGCAGACGGGAATCTTCTCCCACCCCGTGAGCACATCAAGTTTTGTAAGGAAGAAATCGGTTAAACCATTGATGCGAACTGCAAAGCGCGCGATTGGTGCGTCATACCAACCACATCGACGGTTACGACCAGTTGTGGTGCCATATTCATGCCCAATTGTCCGTAACTTTTCGCCATCTTCATTTTCAAGTTCAGTAGGAAATGGCCCGGAACCAACGCGCGTTGTATATGCCTTAACAATGCCGATGACCCGTTCAATCTTTGTTGGTCCAATACCTGAACCAGTGCAAGCCCCACCAGCAGTTGGATTACTTGACGTTACAAAAGGATAAGTTCCGTGATCTACATCGAGAAGAGTTCCTTGAGAACCTTCAAGGAGCACAGTTTTTCCAGCGTCGAGCGCTTGATTGAGTAAGAGTGCAGTGTCTGCAATGTATGGGAGCAAAATTTCTGCGTAAGTTCGATACTCCTCAAGAATTTCTTGAGTTTCCATCTCTTTGCGATTGAAGACTTTGGTGAGTACTTGATTCTTATCGTGGAGCGCGCCTTCAATTTTCTTTTCCAAAATCGATTCATCGAAGAGATCTTGTACTCGAATACCAATTCGACTGATTTTATCCGCGTAAGCTGGCCCGATTCCTCGACCTGTAGTACCTATCTTTGCTTTACCAAGAAAACGCTCTGAAACTTTATCAATAGTTCGATGGTACGGCGTTATTAAATGTGCATTGGAACTTATAACTAATTTCGAAGTGTCGATGCCACGTTCATTAAGCCCTTTAATTTCTTCAAGTAAGACAGCTGGATCAATTACTACGCCGTTTCCAATTACTGGAACGACATTTGGACTTAGGATTCCTGATGGCAATAGGTGGAGTGCATATTTTTGATCGCCGATAACAACGGTATGCCCTGCATTATTTCCACCTTGATATCGAACGACATAATCAACTCGATCGCCCAAAATATCGGTAGCTTTACCTTTACCTTCATCGCCCCATTGGGCACCAAGCAGAACAATCGCTGGCATCTAGCAGCCTTTCGACGGAACCCGAAGTAATGTAAATCTTCACTGGTTTCTCAGGAAGGCTTACGCCCAATACTTTCACATATTGCGCCGTGGGGAAAATTACCGGCAAAGCGCGTTAGGGTGGCGTTATGACGCTCGCTGATTTCCTCAACCCAGAGGCGATAGTGACTGGGCTTGGCACTATTGGGGTCATCGTCACGCTTTTTTTGGAGACTGGGCTACTTATTGGATTGGTCTTGCCAGGAGATTCTCTCCTCTTTGTGGCGGGCCTTGCATCAGGTACCGACGCGCTGGGATTTCGACTCTCGCTCACCGCGCTATTGATTTTCTGCCCAATCGCCGCGTTCCTAGGCTCTGAGCTCGGTTACTTCATCGGCGCTCGTTATGGCCGCGCGCTCTTTAATCGTCCTGATGGAAAAATATTTACTCAAGAGCGAGTTCGATATGCCGAAGAGTGGTTTAACCGATACGGACCGGGCAAGGCAATTATTTTTGGCAGGTACATTCCGATTGTTCGCACGTTGATGAGTCCACTTGCAGGCATTTTGAAAATGGATAAGAAGCGTTTTACTTTATGGAATGCGTTAAGCGCCGTAATTTGGACGACCTCGATTGTGATTATTGGCCACCTATTGGGAGAGCGAGTTTCTGGCTCTATTGATAAGTATCTGTTGCCGATTGTGGCAACGTTAGTTCTTGTCAGTTTAATTCCGGTAGCGCGTGAATTGCTGAAAAAGAAAAAATAAACTTAAGAGAGTTCAAGGTCGCGTAACGTAAAAGCTGCTAGATAAGGCAAATTCGCTTCTTTCACTTTTGGACCTGCACCTCGATCAACAATTACTGCAACGCCTACAACTATCGCACCTGCTTCTTGCAACGCTTCTACCGCTGTTAAAACAGAACCGCCAGTAGTAGAAGTATCTTCGACGGCCAGCACTCTTCTACCTTTCACATCGGGACCTTCGATACGTCGTTGTAAACCATGTTGCTTTTCGCTCTTGCGCACAACAAAAGCATCAAGTTTTCGACCACGCTTGCTCGCTGCATGGAGCATCGCGGTAGCTACTGGATCTGCGCCAAGCGTTAATCCACCGACGGCGTCGTACTCAAATTGCTTAGTTGCATCAAGCATCACTTCGCCCACCAAAGGGGCTGCTACTGCATCAAGCGTTACTCGGCGAAGATCAACGTAGTAATCCGCCTCTTTACCGCTAGAGAGAATTACCTTGCCGTGAACAACAGCTTTATTTTTAATTTCCGTAAGTAATTCTTCGCGAGCGCTCATAACCGGCAATCCTATTGATTATCCGGGCGATAGATGACTAGCGACTTTGGGGGATTTTCCGCCAAGAGCGCATTTACCTCATGGCGAAGCTTGGCAACTTCTCCATCAAGACGCGCGACTGTTTCCTCTAGCTCCATGATTCGCGCGATCCCAGCGAGGTTTATTCCATCATTTGTTAATTTAGCAATGCTTCGAAGGAGAACGATATCTCGTAGCGAATATCGGCGACCACGCCCACTTGAACGGCCAGGTGAAACTAAACCTAGACGATCATATTGGCGAAGAGTTTGCGGATGCATTCCAGCTAATTCAGCAGCAACAGAGATGACATAAACCGGACTATGATCGCCGAGTTCTTTGCCCTTAGGAAGATTCTCCTCGCTCATGCTTGCGCCCGCTTTCGGAACTCAGAGCGCGGATCAGCATCGCTTGTTTCAGCGCGGTAATTTTCCAGCGCCTTCTTCGCCTTCCCATCGACGCGCTGCGGCACGGTCACTTCAATAGTTACCAAGAGATCGCCACTTATTCCATCTTTACCTGTTACACCGCGACCTTTAATTCGGAGAACTTTTCCATTTTGCGTTCCCGCAGGAAGACGAAGCGTTACCTCTTCGCCTGAGAGAGTTGGCACCGGAACATCGCCGCCGAGCGCAGCTTCTGGGAATGTCACGGGAAGAGTTATTAATAAATTGTCATCTCTGCGCGAGAAAACCGAGTGTCCAGAAACATTTACTGTTATATATAAATCCCCTGGGCCAGCTTCGCCCTTTGCACCTTTCCCTTTAACGCGAATGCGCGCACCATCCTGAACGCCAGCAGGAATCTTTGTAGTTACCGGACCGCTCGGTGAGTTAAAAGTTAATTGAGTGCCGCTAATTGACTCTCGAAATGAGATCGTTGCTTGCGCTTGCATATCCGCGCCTCGACGTGGACCTCGCGATTGACCACCAAAAAGATTGCCAAAAATATCTCCAAGATCACCAAAACCGCCTGCAGAGAAATTTCCTTGGAAGCCACCGCCAGGAATTCCACCTTGCTGGAAAAGGGTGCGCGCTTGGTCATACTCGGCGCGTTTCTTGTCGTCAGAGAGAATGTCATAGGCTTCAGAAACCGCTTTAAATCGCTCTTCTAGAGTCTTATCCCCTTTTGTTTTATCGGGATGAAGTTCACGAGCAAGCTTCCGATACTGCTTTTTTATCGCATCGCCATCGGCGTTTTTATCAACGCCAAGGATGGCGTAATAATCCTTTTCGTAAAGGTCTTTGGCGGCCATAAGTTTCCTAAAGTATTTCTTTATTCAGGATCTGTTACTGCAACTCGCGCTGGACGCAATACCCGGTCTTTTAATTTATAACCAGGTTGAAGAATTTGAGTCGCAGTGGATTTGCTCACATCGGCAGAAGTTAAATGCATTAGCGCTTCATGAATTTGAGGATCAAAAGGAGTTCCTGCGTCACCAAATTTAGTAAGGCCGAGCTTTTCAACGGTCCGTTCAATCTGTTCTGCAACCGATTTAAACCCACCCTCTAGCTCCCCATGTTCACGCGCGCGATCAAGGTCATCAAGTATTGGTAGTAGCTCCACCAGAATCGCGGCGAGCGCTAACTCACTAGCGAGTGCGCGATCACGATCAACGCGCTTTCGATAATTTTGATACTCCGCTTGTAAGCGTTGCAGATCATTTGTTAGCGCTGCAACAGGATCTGGGGTTGATTGAATGTTCTCAGTGACAGGGCTAGCGCCCTCGGAATTTTCTTCCGGGGCGCTTTGCTCTGTAACTACTGAACTACTCTCAACGCTATTTTCGTCGCTCATTTCTCTTCGACGATCTCCGCGTCTTCGACGCCATCTTCAGCTGGCTTCTCAGAAGAAGCGGCCGTTGCATTGGCTTCGTATAGCGCAGCACCTAAAGTTTGACTAATTGTCGCAACCTTCTCGGTTGCGCTTTTAATCGCTGCAGTATCTGAACCTTTAAGCGATTCCTTCAACTCGGCGAGCGCAGCCTCAACTTCGCTCTTCTTTGTTACAAGATCGCCTTGGCTGAGCTTCTCGGAGTTATCCGCGATGAACTTCTCGGTTTGATAGACGAGCGAATCACCATTGTTACGAATCTCTGCCTCTTCGCGGCGAACTTTATCCTCTTCCGCATGTGATTCGGCTTCGCGCATCATTCGATCAATCTCATCCTTGGGTAGCGCAGATCCACCGGTGATGGTCATGCTCTGTTCTTTACCTGTTCCAAGATCCTTCGCAGAGACGTGGACAATTCCGTTTGCATCGATATCGAAGGTGACTTCAATTTGTGGTACGCCACGTGGCGCTGGTGGAAGGCCAGTGAGTTCAAACATGCCAAGCTTCTTGTTATACGCGGCCATTTCGCGCTCACCTTGGAATACCTGAATCTGCACCGCTGGTTGGTTGTCATCTGCAGTAGTGAAGATTTCGCTGCGCTTGGTGGGAATAGTGGTATTTCGCTCGATGAGCTTGGTCATGATTCCACCCTTGGTCTCAATTCCAAGTGAGAGTGGTGTGACATCAAGTAGGAGCACATCCTTTACCTCACCCTTGAGAACGCCTGCTTGAAGAGCGGCACCAACCGCTACAACCTCATCGGGGTTAACGCCCTTATTTGGTTCGCGGCCACCGGTTAGTTCTTTTACCAGATCAACTACTGCTGGCATACGGGTAGATCCACCAACAAGAACGACATGATCGATCTTGTTAATTGGAATGCCCGCATCCTTAAGAACTGCTTGGAATGGAACTTTGCATCGATTGAGAAGATCAGCGCTCATCTGTTGGAATTGCGCGCGCGTGATTGTCTCATCAAGGAAGAGTGGATTCTTATCTGCATCAACTGTGATGTAGGGAAGGTTAATAGAAGTTTGTTGTGAAGAGGAGAGTTCAATTTTTGCTTTCTCTGCTGCTTCACGGATACGTTGCATAGCCATCTTATCTTTTGTCAGATCGATGCCATTCTTGCTCTTAAAAGTAGTGACGAGGTGATTAACTAATTTTTCATCCCAATCATCGCCACCTAGTTGGTTATCACCATTGGTTGCCTTTACTTCAACAATGCCATCACCAATTTCAAGAAGTGATACGTCAAAAGTTCCACCACCAAGGTCGAAGACAAGAATGGTCTGCTCTTTGCCGCCCTTATCAAGACCATAAGCGAGCGCTGCAGCTGTTGGCTCGTTGATAATGCGAAGGACATTTAGTCCAGCGATTTCGCCCGCTTCTTTTGTTGCTTGACGTTGCGCATCACTGAAATATGCAGGTACAGTGATTACCGCATCGGTGACAGTCTCACCAAGATACGCTTCAGCATCACGCTTTAACTTTTGGAGAACGCGCGCGCTAATTTCTTGCGCGGTATATCCCTTGCCATCAATATCTATTTTCCATGTGGTACCCATGTGGCGCTTAACGGAGCGAATGGTGCGCTCGACGTTTGTCACCGATTGACGTTTTGCTACCTCACCAACAAGGACCTCGCCATTCTTTGCGAATGCGACGATCGAGGGGGTGGTGCGGGCGCCTTCGGCATTGGCGATCACCACTGGTTCGCCACCTTCAAGGACGCTGACCACGCTATTGGTGGTTCCTAAATCAATACCTACTGCTCTAGCCATATTCTTTACTCCTTTAAATACTTGCTCTGACGCTGGGGTTGGGCCTCAGGCCTTACCGGGGCGGAAGGCTATCAAAAAACCTGAGCCGCCTCGACTCAACTTTTGGCATATGGGAGAACGCAAGGTTTAAGGGGTTTATTCCCGATGACGATAAGGGCGAGCTTCGGTCACGCGCGGGGCGGGAGGACCCTGAGCAGGCGTTGGGCCACATCGAGGACTTCCACCTCAGATTGGCGAGCGGTTACACCATCGCTCACCATCACGCGACAAAATGGACAGGCGACCGCCACTTGATCGGCGCCGGTCTCAATCGCCTCATCCACCCGATTGAGATTGATTCGCGATCCAAGTTTCTCTTCCATCCACATTCGACCGCCGCCAGCTCCGCAGCAAAACGAGCGATCTTTATTTCGCGGCATCTCAATAAATTGCGCACCCGTTGCTTCAAGTAGCTCGCGTGGTGGTTGATAAATCTCATTGTGGCGACCGAGGTAACAAGGATCGTGGTACGTCACGCTCTCCTCTGCCTGCATGACAGGTTTTAACTTGCCTTCACGGACTAATTGATTAAGTAATTGAGTGTGGTGGACCATCTCTAATTCAAAACCACTCTGCGCATAATCGCGACCAATTGTGGTGAAGCAATGTGGGCAAGTAACAACAACTTTCTTCACACCACGAGTGCCAAATGTTTCTTGCAAAGTTTCGATATTTTCCCGAGAAAGAATCTGATAGAGAAATTCATTTCCAGCGCGACGAGCAGGATCTCCGGTGCAGGTTTCACGCTTGCCAAGAACGGCAAATGTCACGCCAGCGCGATAGAGCAGTTCAGCAACCGCCTTGGTAGTTTTCTTAGCGCGCTCTTCATATGCACCTGCGCATCCAACCCAGAAGAGATATTCGACATCATCGGGAATTTCACCTTCAAGTACTTGGATTGGGAAATCACATTCAGCAATCCACCCATTTCGATCAGCGCGATTAGCACCCCAAGGATTGCCCGCTTTCTCCAAGTTCTTAAAGGTATTTCCTAATTCACTTGGAAACTCAGATTCGATGAGAACTTGGAATCGACGCATATTAATAATGTGATCAGTATGTTCGATATCTACCGGGCATTCATTAACGCAAGCGCCGCAGGTAGTACATGACCAGAGAACATCTGGCGTGATGGGGCCATCAAGCGCAACTATCGGCGCATCACTCTCTACCTTCGTAAGCGCATGATCTCGCATCGCCATAATTAGAAGCTTTGGCGAGAGCGGTTTTTCGGTATGCCAAGCAGGGCATTGCGATTGACAGCGACCGCACTCGGTGCAGCTCGCCATATCAAGTAAGCCTTTCCAGCTGATATCGGCAGACTTTCCAATACCAAAAACATCATCATCTTTTGGATCTTCGAAATCAATCGGCTTACCGTGGGAGAGCATTTCGGGCACCGGGCCAAGTGAATTACGACCATCAGCAAATCGTTTGAAATAAATATTGAAGAAGGCGAGGAAGCGATGCCAAGCAACGCCCATCGTTAGATTGAGAGCAATGACGACAAACCATGTCATCGAGACAATAATTTTTATAAAAGCTACGAAAACTATGGAACTTTCAATTGAATCTTGAGATTGATTGCTAAAAATATTGATAACAAAACTTGTCAATGGATAGTTGGCGTTCCATCCCTTAACACCCTCTAATGCACCTTCTAAACCGCGAAGCGCAATTACACAGAAAACAATTGCCAGAATTGTTCCCTCAACGTAATAAGCCTTCCAATTACCCGAACCATAGAATCGGGATTTACGCCCTCGATTTTTTAATCGAGTGATCTGCCGAATACCAATCAAGGTCACAATCCCAATACCCGTTAACCATGCAATCGCCTCAACTAGCCATAGATATGGTGTGAAGTGTCCAAGGCCGGGAATATAAAAATGGGGGTCGATAACCTGGCCAAAAGCTGTAATTAAGGTTCCTAATAGCGCGCCAAAACCAACCATCACAAACCAATGCGCAATTCCGGTGCCGGTAAATCGAGTCATCTTGGTGTGGCCCAGTACTTCTCTGATTAATGTCCGTAGACGCGCACCTCGATCATTGGAGCGAGTGGGATCGGGCTGGCCTTTCTTAAAAATTGCAATTAGTTCGCGAACCTTTATGGTAAGCATCGCGAGAGCTACTGCGCTGTAGAGGTAGGCCAGAATTGCCGCGATTACCATGACGCTAAGAATACTGGGGTTGGGCGTATAGTCACTCTCAATGGAGAGCAAAAATCGTCATAAATCGGCAGAGCTACGGTGGCCTGTGCTACTTGCAGTCTTAGTAATCATCACTCTTCAGCTCCTTCTGCCTCAACAACTAGGCTTTATAAATCTCAAAATTCTCTGTGCTGTTGAATTAGTGATTGCGCTCATTATTTTTGTTGTCAACCCACGGAGAATCACCGAACATAAACATCAGATCTGGATTCTTGGAATATCGCTCAACACTTTGATGTCAATCGTCAATGTATTAACGCTCATCCGATTATTTGATCTACTCTTAAATAGAGTATTTACTGATCCGATACAAGTTCTTTTCTCTGGTGGAAATATCTGGATATCAAATGTCATTATTTTCAGCTTGTGGTATTGGGAATTTGATTCCGGCGGAGCTGGCAAGCGAGCCGCTGGTGGTAACGGCATTCCAGATTTTATGTTTGCCCAAACCGAAAACCCGCACTTAGCCCCAACTGGTTGGCGGCCACATTACGTTGACTATCTCTACTTTTCGCTCACTAATTCCAGTGCATTTAGTCCAACTGATGTCCTGCCACTCGCGCGTTGGGCAAAATTGCTAATGGGTTTGCAGAGTATGACTTCACTATTTACTGTAATTCTGATTATCGCGCGCGCAATTAACACGCTTCATTAACCAAGATTTCCGTTGATTATTTGCTCTCCTTTGCAAACCAAGTTTTCCAAACTGAGAGCGCCACAATATATAAAGGGGCGATAACTAGGATTGGCTTCGCCCACATTGGGCCATTAGGAAATTGCGCAGATAATAATAATAACGCGATGAAATAAATAAAGGCTACCAAGATTGTAATTTTCCGAAACTTAGTTACTCTCAAGATATGAGGGAATTGGACTTTTGATAACGATAAACCACAGAGAAATAGAATGGAGAGCTCCTTAATTCCCTTATCTGTATCAAGTATGAGGAGAGTTGGAACAACTATATTCCACGCTGCTGGGAACCCATTAAACCAATGATCATCCGTCTCTTGATCAGTACGAGCAAACCACAAGGCTCCAGTAAATATAATTAGCGCAGCAAACCAAAATTCTTGACCTTTTGGAAGCATGTTCAACTCAACAAAGAGTGCAACTGGAACAACTACGCAAGTAACGTAGTCCACTACCAAATCAAGGATGTGGCCATTGATTTGCGGCGCATGTATGGCGATATCAATACGTCTAGCCAATGGACCATCCAAACCATCTATTAATTGGCAGATGATTAGCCAAATAAGTCCAGCTCTGATGTGGCCATTCATGACCGCGCTGAGGGAGAGCAGGCCCGCGATTGCTCCGCTTGCGGTAAAGGCATGTAACAAGAAACCCTTTTGTGATTGCGTGAATACAGGTTCTTGGGCCACGTTTCCCCTTAAATTGATTTTGTTTGATATTGGTTGGAGCAAGTAAGGAACGATACGCTCTACTTATGTCGCTATCCACCATAGGCAAGGAGAGAATCTGGATTCTCCTTGTAGTGCTATACGGAATCGGCAAAGCTTTTGTCGTTTGGCATACCCTAGGAAAATATGGGGTTAATGCACTTATCTATTTAGTCTTTGATATTGGCGCTGCGATTCCATATGGCCTGGCAACCGCGCGGGTCGTGATATACGGTCTTGCCCGAGATTGGGGTCGGGTACGAAGTTGGGGAGTAATCGCCCTGGTAACTCACTTCATCCCCGATATCTATATATTTGCCGTCCTTCGCGAGCCCCCGCCGCTACTCGTTGATGGCTTGGTCTTTCTGATCGTGATCTTCACCATCGCCGCCATCGTTGGAACTATCAGCCAAATTCGCAAGCGCAAGCCGACAAACCCTCAGAGTTAATAAGTCTACTTCTCAGGAAAATCTCAGATAAATCCCGCATTATTGGCTCCACCTAGAGCTGTGAGGTAACTCCGATGGCAACTATGACCCAAAAGACAAAACAGGATTTCAAAAGAATTCTCGTCGTTGATGACGAGCCCAACATCAATGATCTGATTTCAACGAGCTTGAAGTTTTCAGGCTTTGATGTTCGTTCAGCGATGAATGGCGCTGAGGCGCTCACCGTCGCAGAAGAATTCAAGCCACACGCGCTCGTCCTCGATGTCATGATGCCAGGAATGAATGGATTTCAAGTTTGCGAAAAGCTCCGAAAAGATGGTTTAAAAGTCGGCGTTCTTTTTTTGACGGCTAAAGACTCCACAGATGACAAAGTCACTGGTTTAACAATTGGTGGCGATGATTACATGATTAAGCCATTTAGTCTTGAAGAGTTAATTGCACGGGTTCGAGCAATCTTGCGTCGTACTGGTGACATCGAAATTGACATTGACGATGAACTTATTCGATTTGCTGATTTAGAATTAAATGAGGCGACACATGAGGTGCGTCGCGGGGGAAATTTAATTGAACTCTCGCCAACAGAATTCACGCTGTTACGTTATCTGCTTATCAATGCTGATCGTGTTCTTTCAAAAGCGCAGATTCTCGACCATGTGTGGCAATATGACTTCCGTGGTGATGCAGGAATTGTTGAGACGTACATTTCATATTTGCGGAAAAAAATTGACACACACGAGCCGCAATTAATTCACACAGTTCGTGGTGTTGGATATCGCCTTAAACTGCCCAGCAAAGTGGCATAAACATTAAGAATCGTTTTGGTGCCGCGAGCCTCAAAAATCGCCTAACAGTAAGCGTTCTCTTGTTGAGCGCAATTGGAGTTGGCGTCGCTGATTTTGCGGCCTACACTGCCTTAAAAAGTTATCTCATTGGACGTATTGATGACCAATTAAATTCGGTAGCAGGTGGTTCTTTTCTACGACTGGATCGCGCTGGAATCCAAGCCGACCAGGATCAAGGCGGTGATGGAGTAAGTGGGCCACTAAAGAAAGTGCCATCAGCAATTAGCGTCACCTTGCTTGATCCCACCGGGGCAATTATTGGCCGACTTGGTGGTGAGTTAAATACCGAACGAGTAGAGCGGGTTGTTGCAGGAATTATGCCAACAACTGTCGCCGAAAAAAGGGGCAAACCGTTTACGATCATTAGAGATAAGGCACACTTTCGCGTGCTCGCTCGATTATTGCCATCGGGCGCTGGTAGCGCTATTGCTGCGCTCTCACTTGAAGATGTGGAGCGTACTTTAGGAAGGCTGCAATTGCTCTTCCTTTTCATTGGACTTCTCGTCTTGATATTGGTAGGCGTGGTATCGCAAGTAGCAATTCGAGTAAGTATGAAGCCGCTAACTGCGGTAGAAGGTACCGCGGAGGCAATTGCAAATGGAGATCTTTCGGCTCGCTTGCCTGATGCAAAACCTGATTCTGAAGTTGGGCGCTTGACCGCATCACTTAACCAAATGCTCTCTCGCATTGAGGAATCTTTTGCTGTGCAAAGACGAAGTGAAGAGAAGCTGCGTCGCTTCGTCGCAGATGCTAGCCATGAGCTTCGAACGCCTCTTACCGCTATTCGAGGTTTTGCTGAATTACATCGACAGGGCGCAATCACCGGTGAAGAAAAAACTCGAGAACTGGTTGGAAGAATTGAAAGTGAATCTAAGCGAATGAGCGCGCTCGTAGAAGATTTGCTAACACTTGCACGTTTAGATCAAGCCCGGCCAATTGCCCATGAGGCAATAGATATAAAGAAGTTGATAGAAGAAGCGGCTCAAGCAGTTCGCGCAACTGCTCCTTATGCAAATATCACGCTCGATTTCCCCGAAGAGGAATCGTTCATTATTGGCGATTCACTAAAGGTTTACCAAGCGATTCTCAATCTTGCAGCAAATGCCACAGCTCATACCCCAGAGGGAACTCCGATTACAATCTCACTTCTCCCACATGAAGAGAGTTTCCAGATAAAAGTACGTGACCTTGGTCCTGGTCTTACTCCTGAGCAGCAATCAAAAGTATTCGAACGTTTCTACCGAGTTGATCAATCACGTACCCGCACTGGCGCAGAGGGAAGTGGCTTGGGTCTGTCTATCGTGCAGGCAATTATGGAAGCACATCATGGAGCCGTTGAGATTGAGAGCGAACTTGGACGAGGTACAACATTTACGTTGACCTTTCCTATTAAAGAAAATTAATTAATTTTGCTCTGATGGAAGTTAAGCCAGGACTTGCTTGGCGTTGGCCCACGCTGTCCTTGATAACGCGAACCATACACAGCGCTGCCATAGGGATGCTCTGCTGGGCTTGAAAGTCGAATCAAACAGAGTTGCCCAATTTTCATACCTGGAAATAACTTCACTGGCAAATTGGAAACGTTGGAAAGTTCTAACGTGATATGTCCAGAGAATCCGGGATCAATAAATCCTGCTGTTGAGTGGGTCAGTAACCCAAGACGACCAAGAGATGACTTTCCTTCAAGGCGACCGGCAACATCATCTGGAAGGGTAATTACTTCGTAGGTGCTTGCAAGAACAAATTCACCCGGATGGAGAATGAAGTGCTCATCGGCAGCAACTGCGACCTCGCGCGTTAACTCGGGTTGCTCCTTGGATGGGTCAATGACCTCGTACTTGTGATTTTCGAAGACTCGAAAGAATCGGTCGAGGCGGACATCAACGCTGGACGGTTGGATCATCGCCTTGTCGAAGGGCTCGACCTTGACCCGGCCAGCCTCAATTTCCGAGCGGATATCGCGATCAGAGAGCAACATGGTTGGCGACCTTACCTCAGATTATCTAGGCTTAGGAAACGTGACAGGCGGGCGTAGTGAAATGGCATCACAAGAGCTTCCCAAGCTTTTAGCGCGGGTTCGATTCCCGTCGCCCGCTCCAGGGCCTTTTCTTAATTCTCATGTAAAAACCATTGCGGCTGGCGAGGGGATAGTTCTACCCTTTTTTTAGGAGCAGCGTATGAAACGAAAATTTCTCTCGTTACTTACCTCTCTATGCGTACTTGTCGCCTCGCTCACCTCATTGCTCTACTTTTCCACTGCTTCGAACGGGTTGGGGAATTTTCAACAACGGAGCGATCAAGAAGCTAACTGCACATATGGCACCAGCCCACTGGCTGAATTTAAACCGTTTCAGCCCGGAGAATTAATTCGAAATTTCGATCCCACTACCGTCGGGTTGCGAGCAGATGATCCCTGTTGGATTGCTCTTCGTTGGTCCTCCGAAATTGGCCCTTCATTCTCATACTCTGCGGCGATTGCGCGCGCCAATCCAGGAGGCGATGGATTAGAGGTAATCTGTAATGGCGCAAGTGATCCAGCATGTTCCCCATCTAAATTTCCCACGGGCCAATTTAGATCTCTAGCTGGTTTCTATAAATGCGAGAGTGAAAGCGATGTTAATTGTGTGGCTTCACTCTCCGTGATTGATCCTCAAGGATCTACTCAAGAGGCAACCTTCGAAAGGCACTTCCCGGATGCGCCACAGATTCCCGCTTCAAATAATCCTGAGTTAAATTATCCCAAAGGCGGCTCCCCAACTTTGTGGTCCTTCGCAACTCCTGAGGGGAAAAAAAAATATATCTACGCATCGGGAGTTGTTGAACGGAACTGGGATAGCGATGGGAAAACTTGGAGAGGTCCTTTTGCGACATTTCATTTTGGGTTACAAGCGGTAAAACTGCTTTCCAATCCTGGCGCAACTAGACCACGACTAAAGGTAAGAAATTACAGAACTCCAGATGGAATCCAGGCAAATCGGGTGGAATTTTCGAAAGACCAGGAGGCTGGTCTTGATGGGGAGTGTCGTGAAATGATCACTATGGACACTGGGTTTTGCTTAACTGAAGAAGCCTTTGCTAACAACTACAAATATCGGGTCACCTTTCAAATTCCCCCAGATTTAGGTTTCTTTCTCAATGGTCGACTTGATTCCCCTATTGCATATACGGAACCACTCGGAAAAAACCGTAGACTGGTTATTGAAGGTGCGCCAGCAACACTTTTCGCAGTCCAGGGACTTATTCCTAAAAAATATTTAACTACCAACGCTGTGGATGCGATTAAGAATGGTCGGAATGATTTTACACGTGCGCTTTCTTTTGCCCCATCCGACTTTCCATCTATGGATACTAACTATCCTGATTTACTTACTGAACTCTTACCTTATTTTGGGGATCAGAGTACATATGAAACTAAAGCGTGGACTCTTGTTTCCACTCCAACTCTTGGACGATTCACCAACCAGTGCACAAATGGTGGGCGTGGTGAAATGCTGGGAATAATCTCCACCAATGCTACGGCTTTTGATGGTGATCCCCCAACAATCGACCCTCAAACAAAAATTTTAAGTTATAAAGTGGCGGCACCGCATTTTGCTACTGATGGGAAAACCGAGAACATCGGTAAGTACTACATGAATATGAATTCTAATTTTGTGAAATGCATTTTAGGTGTAGATAAAGCACCTGCTGTTGCTCAGATAGGAATCACCAGTACTGGCCAGACTGAGAGAGTTTCCACTGTCACCGTCAAAACTGATAAGGACTGGCTTCGACTCAATGTAGATAATTTCACCTTCTCTTCGCCAAAAATAAATATTAAGTTTGAGACTCCGAATGCAACGCAGATACCAATAAAAAATCCAGAAGTTTCTGCCGCTAAAAAAGTTGCTACTAAAACGATAACTTGCATAAAGGGTAAAATTACAAAGAAAATTTCTGGCTTAGCGCCGAAATGTCCGACGGGATATAAGAAAAAATAAGTTACGCGTTTCCCTCCAGAGCTCGAAGAGTTGCAATTCGTTCCTCAATCGGTGGGTGCGTTGCAAAGAGGCGAGAGACTGACTTTCCATCGAGCGGTGATTCAATCCAAATATGTGCAACTGCATTAGATCGTTGGTGAACTACTGTGGAGTCTCGAGCGAGGATCTCCAACGCTTTTCTTAAGCCGGCGGGATTACGTGTGAAATCAACAGCTGTTGCATCAGCCAACGACTCTCGCTTCCGAGAAATCGCTGCCTTGAGGAGAAGTGCCGCAACCGGCGCCAACACCATCACCACTAACGAAATAACCAAAAGAAGGGGATTATTCCCACCTTCGCGATCGCGCCGACCGCCAAACCACATCATTCGCATCAACATATCGCTCAAGATGGCGATAGCTCCAGCCGTTGTAGCAGCTACTGCTGAAACCAAAGTGTCGCGGTTGGCAACGTGTGCCATTTCATGAGCAACAACCCCTTGAAGTTCATCACGTTCCATCACATCGAGAATACCGGTGGTAAATGCAATCAATGCATGCTCTGGATTTCTTCCCGTGGCAAAGGCATTAGGTGCATCATCAATGACAACAGCAACCTTAGGCATCGGTAAGCCACTTGCTAGACAGACCTCTTGGACTAAGCCAAATAGTTTTGGATTATCGCTTTCTTGTAAAACTTGCGCACCAGTCATCCGAATTACTAATTTGTCAGAAGAGTAGTACGACCACCAGGTAGTTAATAAGGCAAATCCCACTGCGATGGGCAGAACCGCAACACCACTTCCACCAAAATAGCTGACGGCGGCGAAAGAAACCAGCCACATTAGAAGTGCAAATGCAATTAGTAAAAAGAAGGTCTTTCTTTTATTGGAACTTTGGAGGGCTCTGAAATTACTCATCAGTTTTTAGAATTGCACCTTAGGCGCATTTCGCTCTTGTGGATCTTCAATTTCATAGAACTCTCGCTCGGTCACTTTCGCAAATCCTGCGAAGAAGCTAGAAGGAATTGTTTTAATCGCTACATTTAGTGCGCGCACATTGTCGTTATAGAACTGACGGGCAAAGCTCACTTTGTTCTCGGTAGTTGCTAACTCTTCTTGTAGCGAAAGGAAGTTGGCCGACGCCTTGAGATCTGGATAATTCTCGGCAACGGCAAGTAACCCACGAAGCGCTTGCGTGAGCATCCCATCTGCGGCAGCGACGTCGGCAACTGCGGTCGCGCTAGTTGCTGCTGCCCGGGCTTGCACTACCTTCTCAAAGGTTGCGCTCTCATGGCTGGCATAGCCTTTGACCGTCTCAACAAGATTTGGGATTAGGTCAGATCTCCGTTTGAGCTGCACCTCAATCTGTGCCCACGCTTCGTCAACTGCAACATTGAGACGAATCAATTTGTTGTACTGGCTAATTAAGAAGAGGACCAGTAATCCGGCCACGCCCAAAATAATCAAAAGTTCCATGGCGCCAATGTAGAACACCTACCTCAAGGACGCCTAAGCGTCCCCCCTTGGCTGGCGGGCTATGTTACTGGTGGGTAATATAGGGGCATGAGCCATTACATCGCCAACCTCCGAGATATTGAGTTCACCCTCTTTGACCTACTCAAACGGGATGAGATTTTAGAGAAAGGTCCATTCGCTGAGGTTGACCGTGCAACAGCAATGGGAATGCTCGAAGAAGTTAAACGACTCTCAGAAGTTGATCTTGCAGCATCATTTGTTGAGAGCGATCGACTTGGCGTTGATTTCAATCCTGCAACTGGTGATGCAAAACTTCCTGAATCATTTAAGAAGTCATACCGCGCATATATGGATGGTGAATGGTGGCGAATTGATGCACCTGCAGAACTTGGCGGCACCATCATCCCACCTTCAATTCGCTGGGCGATTGCCGAAATGATTCTTGGTTCTAATCCCTCTATTCATATATATGCATCGGGAACTGCATTTGCACATGTAGCGCATCTATTAGGAACTGAACGCGACAAAAACATCGCACGGTTAATGATTGAGCGTGAGTGGGGTGCAACGATGATGCTCACTGAACCTGATGCAGGTAGCGATGTCGGCGCCGGAAGAACAAAAGCTGTTGATCAAGGTGATGGCACTTGGCATATTACCGGAACGAAACGATTTATCACATCAGGTGATAGCGATCTAACTGAGAACATCATCCACTTTGTTTTAGCGCGACGTGAAGGTGGTGGACCAGGAACTAAAGGTCTCTCACTCTTCTTGATTCCAAAATTTATCTTTGATCACAAAACTGGTGAACTTGGAAAGCGTAACGGCGTCTATGTAACCAAGATTGAGCACAAGATGGGACTTAATGTCTCTTCAACATGTGAGATGAATCTTGGCGAGAAAGAACCAGCTGTGGGATACCTACTTGGTGATGTCCACGAGGGTATCGCTCAAATGTTTAAGGTCATCGAATTCGCGCGAATGATGGTTGGTACCAAGGCAATTGCAACGCTTAGCGCGGGTTATCTCCAAGCTCTTGCTTATGCAAAAACCCGTGTCCAAGGCCCAGATTTAACAAAAGCTGCTGATAAGGCGAGCCCACGCGTCACCATTATTCATCACCCAGATGTACGCCGCTCCTTAATGGTTCAAAAGTCTTACGCTGAAGCGATGCGTGCGCTTGTGCTCTACACCGCTTCTATTCAAGATGAAATTCTCATCAATCAAGCATCTGGTGAGAGCCCAGAGAAACTCGCCGAATTAGAAGCGCTCAATGATCTCCTTCTTCCGATCGTTAAGGGATATGGCAGTGAGAAATCATGGACTTTGCTGGGCACCGAATCGCTCCAAACATTTGGTGGATCAGGCTTTACTCAAGATTGGCCACTCGAGCAATATGTGCGCGATGCCAAAATCGATACCTTGTATGAAGGAACAACTGCAATCCAAGGACTTGATTTCTTCTTCCGCAAAATCGTCAAAGATGGTGGCAAAGCAATCCGCAAAATTGCCAAAGAGATTGGCGCACTTGCTACATCTGGTGGAGCGCACGCAGATCTCAAAGCGCAACTTGGCGCAGCGCTCAATGAAGTAAACACCTCTATCGGCGCACTGGTTGGCATCGCCATGGCCTCACAAGAAGAGCCAAAAGAAATTTACAAAGTAGGCCTTAACACCAGTCGCTTACTGATGAATGTTGGCGACATCATCTGCGCTTGGTTATTACTTCGTCAAGCAGATATTGCAGCGGAGAAGTTGAGAATTGCTAGCGATAAAGAGAAGCCTTTCTACGAAGGAAAAATCGTTGCAGCAAAATATTTCATTGAGCATGTACTGCCTTATATTGCGGTGGATCGCGCAGTAATTGAAAAGACGGACAACTCGCTAATGGAGCTCTCCGAAAACGCTTTCTAGTACGCTGTGCGGGTGAGAGCGTTTCGGGGCCAAGTGCTGGTTTTGGCCAGTGCTCTCTTCTTTGGCGCATCAGGTGTAGTTGCTAAATTGATTCTCAATACAGGATTATCAGCTTTTCATCTGGCTCAAATCCGCTGCACTGCGGCTGCCCTTTTTCTCATGATATTTATACTTTTCACAAAACCTGAATCTCTAAAAATCACGAAAAACGAGATTCCACTACTGGTACTTTATGGATCAATTGGATTTGCAATAGTGCAAGCTGCTTATTATTTTTCTATTGCCCGAATGCCAGTAAGTATCGCTATAACGCTTGAGTTCACCGCGGCCTTATGGATCACTCTTTATTTAAAAATGATAAAAAAAGAGAGTGTTAAGCCTTCGATGTGGGGGGCAATTCTCCTTTCACTTTTTGGGCTTGCACTTCTAGCTCAAATATGGAGTGGAATGACTTTGAGCCTTGCTGGACTCATCGGTGGTTTTGTTGCTGCAATTACTTGCGCTGGCTACTACTTGCTTGGCGCCAAACTGGTGGGCACTCGAAATAGTACGTCGTTGACTTGTTACGGGTTTATTGTGGCAACTTTTTTCTGGAGCATCGTGCAACCAATTTGGAGATTTCCTTTCGCAATTCTTTCTTCTAAAATTCCACTCCAAGGAATTAGTGAAAATAAATCTCTACCAGGGTGGATACTAATTCTTTATATAGCCCTCATGGGAACAGTGCTTCCGTATTTACTCGTCATTATCGCAATGAAGTCAATAAGTGCCTCTCAAGCAAGTGTGATTGCCATGTCTGAACCCGTCTTCTCTGGAATCCTTGCTTGGTCTATTCTCTCTGAACATTTAACTCTAGCGCAATTATGTGGTGGATTTCTGGTTCTTACTGGGATATTTATCGCTGAAAAATCGAAACCCACAAAGATAGCTCAGATACAAGGTTAGGACTGTGTTAAATTGAAAATAAGTCATCTACGCGGAGAGATTTTAGTTTTTACTAGTGCATTCTTTTTTGCTACTACTGGAGTTCTTGCTAAATTAATAATACTGGGTGGAAACATAAGCGCTTTACGACTAACACAGGTGCGAATTGGGGGAACTTTTCTTCTCTTATTAGTTTATCTGCTTGTGAGTGATCGCTCTTCCCTTAAAGTAACTAGAAAAGAGATTCCAAATTTAATTTTGATGGGGATTATAGGGATTGCCGGAGTTCAAGCTCTATATTTCTTTGCTGTTACCAGGATGCCGGTAAGCATTACTCTAGTGATCGAATTTACCGCTCCAATCTGGATAGCTCTATTTATTCGATACTTTAAAAAGCAAATTGTTAAGCCACTTATGTGGTGGGGTATCGGAACTGCCTTTAGTGGTCTCGTGTTAGTGATGGAAATCTGGAGTGGTCTGAAATTAGACACGCTTGGTGTAATTGCCACTTTCCTCGATGCTCTCTGCCTCTCGTTCTATTACTTGCGTAGTGAAGCTACGGTAAAAACCAGATCCGGTATCTCACTTCTTACCTTTGTTTTTGGCTTTGCCACTCTTTTCTTTGCCATTATTCAGCCCATTTGGACCTTTCCAACTGAAATCTTGACTAAGCAGCTCTCGCTTCACGATTTGAGCCCAGGAAATTTCATTATCGGGTGGCAATTAATTGGAATCCTGATCGTTTTTGGTTCCATCATTCCCTATATTTTTGTGACGTATGGATTGAAATATATTCCAGCATCACAGGGAAGTGTTATCGCAATGACTGAGCCAGTCATTGCTGGTGCAATTGCGTGGGTAGTTTTAAGTGAGGCACTTACACCAGTACAACTTCTTGGTGGCTTCACCGTCCTGTTTGGAATTTACCTCACTGAGAAGTCGCGCCAGAGCGCAGATTAATTTCTCACAACTGCTGCGCCATATCAACAAAGCGTGAGAAGTGACCTTGGAAGGCCACAGTCACAGTCTTTGTTGGGCCATTGCGATGTTTAGCAACAATGAGATCTGCCTCGCCTTGACGAGGAGAGTCACGCTCATAGACATCTTCGCGATGAAGCAAGATCACCATATCGGCATCCTGTTCAATCGATCCCGATTCGCGAAGGTCCGAGAGCATTGGTCGCTTATCAGCGCGCTGTTCTGGCGATCGATTGAGCTGCGAGATCGCCACAACTGGGCAATCTAACTCTTTGGCGAGAAGTTTGAGTTGGCGGGAGAATTCAGAGACCTCTTGCTGGCGGTTTTCCACTCGCTTTCCACTCGACATCAGCTGTAAGTAATCAATAATTACCAATTTAAGATTATGGCGCTGCTTTAATCGACGGGACTTGGCTCGAATTTCCATGATATTTAAATTGGGTGAATCATCGATAAAGAGCGGTGCGCTAGAGATTTCTCCCATACGTCGTGCAAGGCGATCCCATTCATCATCGCTCATCGTGCCAGAGCGCATATTCTGTAGAGAGACGCGAGCCTCAGCAGAGAGCATTCTCATCGTGATCTCATTTCGCCCCATTTCTAGGGAGAAAATCACCGAAGTTAATCCATGTTTAATTGATGCATTTCGCGCTAGATCAAGGCCAAGGGTTGACTTTCCGATAGCAGGACGAGCAGCAAGAACAACCATGTTGCCAGGGTGTAGCCCGTTAGTTAATTCATCGAGATCTTTAAAACCCGTTGGTACTCCAGTGAGTTGGCCGCCACGAGAACCGATTGCTTCAATTTCATCGAGCGTTCCAGCAAGCAAAGCATTGAGTTGTTGATAATCCTCACTCACCCGACGTTCAGTTACCGCGTACACCTCTGCCTGTGCAACATCAACTGCATCATCGACATCGCCTTCACTTGCATATCCAATTTGAACAATTTTTGTTCCTGCCTCTACTAGGCGACGCAGGATTGCTCGCTCACGAACAATCTTTCCGTAGTACCCAGCGTTAGCAGCAGTTGGAACGGATGCGATCAATGTATGGAGATACGGCGCGCCACCAACACGCGTGAGATCACCATTTTTCGTTAGCTCGGCAGAGACGGTAACGGCATCGACAGGTTCACCTCGACCATAGAGATCGAGAATTGTTTCAAAAATAGTTTGATGCGCTGGACGATAGAAATCATTACCGCGAAGAGTTTCTACAACATCTGCAATTGCATCTTTGCTAAGTAACATGCCACCAAGAACGCCTTGCTCTGCAACAGTGTCATGTGGTGGCACTCGCTCAAAACCATCACCGCGTTGCGGAAGTTCAGCAACTGACATCTGCGCTCCCCACTCCAGAACCTTCAACTCAAACGCTCTATATGAAGCCGACTATAGGAGTAAGCGGCGACAACGCCCCGTGCTGATGTGCGCTCGATTGTTGGTGGCGTTGTGGGTAAGCCCGATTTCGTTGTTGACGCCCTGTGGATGACTTGGGGAGAAACCTGAAAACTCTCGCTACTAGCTGCAGAAATAGCCGAAGGAAGCTGTGGAGAGGGAAATATTCTCGTATCTCACCTGATGAACAGAGCTCCCCTCCGAAAAAGAGAACGGCCCCGGGTTTACCCCAAGGCCGTTATTGAATGAGTACGCCTTACGCAGGAACTACCTCTACCGCAACATTTGCTGAAACGTTGCTAGCAAGAGAGATCTTAACCACGTGGCGACCAAGGCTCTTAATATGGCCATTGGTCTTGATGCGATGGCGATCAAGCTCAACACCTGTTGCGGCTTTGACGGCGAGCGCAATATCTTTTTCGGTAACAGAACCAAAGAGACGTCCTGCGCTACCAACTTTTGCACCAACCCTAATGCCAGCGCCTTCAAGGGCTGATTTGATCTCACGGGCATGCTCAACATCGCGAATCTCGCGAGCTTTACGGGCGCGACGGATCGCAGTGATCTGCTTCTCGCCACCGAGCGACCAGGCAATTGCCTTGCCACGTGGGATGAGGAAATTGCGGCCAAAGCCATCTTTCACCGTAACAACATCACCAGGTTGACCAAGCCCTGAAACTTCTTGAGTGAGGATTAGTTTCATCTCTTATATCCCCCTTAACGAGCCGTCGATGTGTAGGGAAGAAGCGCCATTTCGCGGGCATTCTTAATTGCACGTGCAAGTTCACGTTGTTGCTGCACGCTCACACCAGTGATGCGGCGTGAACGAATCTTGCCGCGATCTGAAATGAATCGACGGAGCAAATTCGTATCTTTGTAATCGATGTAATCAAGTTTATCGAGTGGGTTTGGCTTCTTCTTAAATGGCTTGAGCTGTGCAGCAGCCTTGCCTCGCGGGGCCTTCCCCTTTTTCTCTTTAGATCCCATTTTCTTCTCCTTCTTAATCTTTATTAATTCTCAGTAACTCTCAGTAATTCTGGTTTAGAACGGTGGCTCATCGTTGGCGCCAACAGGTGAACCCCAAGAGCCAGATGCGGCCCATGGATCATCGTTCCCACCAGCGCTTGCGCCGGAAGTTCCGGCTGAGCTGCCACCAGTTCGGTTGGTCTTTGATACTTTGGCGGTTGCATTTCGTAGCGATGGACCGACTTCGTCGACCTCAATCTCATAGACAGTTCGCTTTTCGCCCTCTTTGGTTTCGTAAGAACGTTGCTTTAATCGTCCTTGAACGATTACACGCATTCCACGAGTAAGTGATTCGGCAACATTTTCAGCAGCTTGTCGCCAGACATTGCATGAAAGGTAGAGCGAATCTCCATCTTTCCACTCATTAGTTGCCTTATCCATATAACGCGGCGTTGAAGCGATGCGGAACTTCGCAACGGCCGCACCATTTGGTGTAAAGCGCAATTCTGGATCGTCAACAAGATTGCCGATGATGGTGATTACTGTGTCTCCAGCAGCCATCGTTTACCTTCTATCTACTCGTGTCTCGAGTCTTACTTACTAGTTACTTACTAGTTACTTACTAATTATTTACCTGGGCGGATAACTTTTGTACGAAGCACAGCTTCGTTGAGATTGAGTTGGCGATCCAACTCTTTAATTGCTGCCGGTTCGCACTTCATATCGACAACTGCATAGATGCCTTCAGGCTTCTTTGCAATTTCGAATGCCATTCGACGGCGACCCCAAATATCAAGACGATCTACTGAACCACCAGAATCCTTGATGATTTTGAGATATGTCTCTAATGAAGGAGCAACGGTACGTTCCTCGAGATCTGGGTCGAGGATGACCATCATTTCGTAGCGACGCATAATCCCCACCTCCTCTGGACTAAACGGCTACGGTCGTTCCGTAGCAGGAGGGCTATTACGTAGGGAGTAATCTATCGCCCCCAAGCGACACGGGGGAAATCACTGGGGAGGGCCGTAGGCTCCACCTGTGGAGATCCGCGAAATATCGAGCCAAGAGCATCAGTCCTTCCTTATATATAGGAGAGATCTCGACCCCTCCTTTCTCCAATCCCCCTCATGGGGCGAGGTCAAAAAGGGGGCGTGGTCCTACCGTTCACTGGGATTCTTCGAAGGTAATCAATTAACCGGTACTGCGTTGGTCCTTGCCCGAAAAGCGCCGCGGATTCCAAGATATTTTTTTTATATCCCCGAAGGTCCAACGCTTGCTACCGAACACTATGAAAGTGCGCTCGAGCTGCTGGTGAAATATGGAAAAGAACATGGCGCGTTTGCACTTCGTATTGGACCGATGATTGTTAAAGCTCGCTGGGAAGCGGATTTAATTAAAAGCGCGCTCGCCGATGAAAGCATCTCTTCGCTTAATGAGATAACTCCCTCTTACGTTAACCCGGTTGCACATTCGCTTGAGCACACGTTACGGAGAATTGGTTTTACGCAGAGCACCGATGATCCGGATGGATTTGCTGCAGGGCAACCCCGTTTTCTTTATCAATTACCTATTAAAGAAAAATCACGGGCAGATTTACTCTCAGGTTTTAATCAATTGTGGCGAAGAAATATAAAGAAGAGTGAGAGCGAAGGCGTACAAGTTCGGATTGGCACTCGCGAGGACCTTGGCGAATTTCACAGAGTGTATATCGAAACCGCCGCTCGCGATCATTTCACTCCACGACCGCTCTCATACTTTCACCGAATGTGGGATGCCTTCAATCAAGATAGCGCACAACCCGATTTAGTTCTCTTCCTTGCTAAATGGCAGAGCTCAGTTGTTGCAGCTTCTATATTTGTAGAACTTGGTGGCCATAGTTGGTATCTCTACGGTGCATCGAGCACACATGGACGTGAAGTGCGACCAAGTAATGCGCTCCAATGGGCGATGATGGAACGCGCCCTTAGTTCACAATCAGATGTATATGACTTGCGTGGTATTACCGCCACTCTTGATAAAGAGAACCCACATGCTGGTCTACTCCAATTTAAAGTGGGGGTCGGTGGTCGCGCAGTTGAAGTGATGGGTGAATGGGATTACTCCTTCAATCCCCTGCTCTATCTAGCCTTCCGTGCATATCTCAATCGGCGATGAGAGAATAATCAAATGAGCTCCTTGATATTGCACGTTGACGCAGAGCGCTGGCGCCATCACATCGCTCACTATGTCGCACGCCATCAAGGTGATTTAGTGCCAGTGATTAAGGGAAATGGTTATGGGTTTGGGATCCCAACTCTTGCTCGGGAATCTCAAGGATTTAGCGCTCAATGCATCGCCTGTTATAGCGCAGAAGAGGCGGCAATCATTCGCTCCCAATACGAAGGTGATGTCCTCTTATTATCACCGCAAGAGAGCATCGATGAGCCATGGGTTATTCACACCGTCTCACCACATAGTAAAGATTTCATTGCTAAGAAACCCGCCAGATTTGTTATTGAGATTCTCTCTCCAATAAAACGCCATGGCTTCACTACCAATGAAATTAAAGGCGCACTAAACGAGTATTCACAAACGGGAAAATGCGAAGGGCTCGCAATTCATCTTCCGATTAATCAGAAGAAAATGAAATCAGGAGTGGTGTCCTGGATTACCAATCAATTGCAGTCACTCACTGCAGAGAATATTAATCTTGCGGATTACTCTGCGACTATTTGGTTATCTCATATCTCGGCAGATGAACTTATTCAATTAAAGAAAGTTAGATCAGATATCCGTTGGCGCGTTCGAGTAGGAACGGATTTATGGCTTGGCGCTCGGACAAGTCTTACGGCAACCGCGTCAGTTATAGATCGACATGAGCTCTCATCTGGAGAGCGTGTTGGATATCGACAGAAAGCTCCCGGTAACGGTTGGTTAATCATTGCAGCTGGAGGCACATCTCAGGGAATCGGATTGGAAGTGCCTTCGATAGGTGTGAAGAATTTCATAAAGTCGCTTCTTCGATTATTTGGTTGGAGCCCCAGTCCTTACAGTTGGAGTGGCAAGACGCTCTCTTTTGTCGAGGCGCCACATATGCATAACTCGCTACTCTTTATGAAGTCCGGCACGCCACCCGAGGTGGGCGAAGAGATTGGTTTGAACGTCCGCTTCACGTCCACTACTTTTCATGAAGTGATTTTCGAGTAAATAAAACGCATAGCCTGCCAGTACTAGCAACGTAAAAATTCGTAAGAGTGTTATTGCTACATAAATATCAGGGCTTATTCCACCCGGCTCATCAAGGATTCCTAATATGTGGCGCCAGATTGATAGTTGATACAAAAGCTCTGAGAGTTGCCAGAGTACAAATAGCGAATAGAAAGCCTTTGTTTTTGGAAAGAATAAGAGCGTGATGACTGTTAGCCATAAAACATATTGTGGCGAATACACCTTATTGAGAGTAAAGAAAATCACGCCTGCTAGATAAATACTCCCCATCAACTGACTTCGATAACGAAAATACACCAGTACCAAAAGCGCCAGAACAAGAGGAGTCACAATCCAATTTAACTCGGAGATCCAACTACTTTTTAATGATATGACATACCAGAGTGAACCAAAATCTACGCCGCGTTGGTAATTAAAAATGTAGAACTTCGCCCAGCCACTGAAATCAATCAGCATGAATGGAAGATTAAAGAGGAATGTACTCACAGCGAAGCCACGAATGAATTGAGTTCTTTCGGTTCTACTGTGCCAAAGAGAAATTACAAGTGGAATCAGAAAAACTATCGGAAAAAATTTAAGAAATATGCTTGAGGAGATGAGCACACCAGATGATAAATAGCGTCGGGCTTGGAAGAAATAGAGCCCAGCAATCAAGGGCGTAATTGCCCAGATATCCCAATTGATAAATAGCGCGGAAATCACTGCAGGAGATAGCGCAAGTAGAAAGGCGCTCTTTCGTTCAATTTTAAAGATCAAGTAGATGAGGTAGCCATAGCAAAGTGAGAGCGCGATGAGGTTTAAGGTAAAAAATTGATGTAAGCCAGCTCCTCCATCTTTTGTCAGTAATGCAATTAACCAGATTCCAATACCAGTTAAAATGGGATATTCAAGCGAATTACTTCCTAGCCCGTAGGGCCAAACATCTTGAGCAAACCCTTTAATGTCATAAAGAGCAGTGATATCTGTATAGCAACCCAGTTGATATACCGCTGGTGAAATCCATCCAGAATCTGCGCAGCGAAAGAATTTAAAATAACTTAAAGTTAGAGAAATTCCAGTCAGAATGAAGACGCCCAGAGCAACTGAACGAATTCGCATTAATTACCGGATTTGTTCGATGAACTTGGTGATGCTGATGGAGTTGGTGATGGACTAGCGCTTGGCGGTGATTGACTTGGAGTTGGTGTTACCGGCGCTGGTTGAGCAGTATCTTCGAATCCTGGCGGCCTCGGAATAATGTTATAAATTGAACCATCGGCGAGCGCATCCTCGCCGATAAATACTGGATCTGGGAAATCTAAAACCGGTTCGCCTTTAAGAGCGCCTTTCATAAATTCAGTCCAGATACGCGCCGGGAAGGAGCCACCAGTTAGCGTAGTCATGCCACCAATTCCACGAAGTGACTTCGTTGCATCATCTCTATAAAAAGCTACTGATGCTGCAATTTGTGGCGTATAGCCATTCCACCATGCAGAGCTATTCTCTTGGCTGGTGCCAGTTTTTCCTGCTGCAGGTCGACCGAGTTTTAGCGCTGCGAAACCAGAACCAAACTTCACAACATTTTGTAGCGTGTAAGTGAGATCAGCCATTACTTCTTTCGAGAAAACTTCTTGCCCTTGAGGGTTAGCTTTATATAGCACGCCACCATTTCTATTTCCCACTTCAACTACTAAAAATGGTTTTGCATATACCCCTTGAGCTGCAAACGTCGCGTAAGCGTTCGCAACATCTAGAACATGAGGACTAGCAACTCCCAGAACCACTGAAGGAGTAGGAACCATCTCCACTTGATCTGGAATTCCTGCCCTTCGCGCCACGTCAATGACTTTCTCTGGACCAACAGCAATTCCTAGAGGCACATAAACAGTATTGACCGATTTTTCAGTTGCCTCCAACAAAGTTAAATTGTTAAATGATTTCTTACCGTAATTAGAGACAACGTAAGGCTTTCCTTTATCGTCAAAAGTTTGTGGCGATTTACCGCTCCATACGGTGTCAATAGATATTCCCGCCTCTAAAGCAGCAGCTAGGGCAAATGGTTTAAAGCTAGAACCTGCTTGCGCAATTCCTTGAGTAGCATTATTTAACTGTCGTTCTACATAATCTGGCCCACCATACATCGCAAGAATTGCACCCGTTCCTGGGCGCACTGCTGCTAGACCAATATGTAAATCATCTGGCGCCTTTTTCGGCGCCTCTTTAGCTACTGCTAACACGGCAGCTTGTTGGGCTTTCCTATTTAGTGTTGTCCTTACTCGCAACCCACCAACCATTAACTTCTCATCAGAGAAACCAAGTTTGTTTAACTCTTTCTGGACTGCAGCAACAAGATATCCCTTTGGGCCAGCGAGGATTCCCGTGCTTGACCGAGGTTGCACCACTGGCATTTCGAGATTTTTTAATATTTCCTTATCGGCCCAACCCGCAGACACCATGCCTCGAAGGGTGTAGCGATACCGAGCTGCCAAGCGTTCGGCATTACCGTCACGTAATCCTGGATCGTAATAACCAGGTGATCGAAGAACTGATGCGAGCACTGCAGATTGTCGCAAAGTTAAATCGCGAACGCTTTTACCAAAATACATTTGTGATGCGGTTTCCACGCCGTAGGCGCCACGACCAAAATAGATCGTATTGAGATAGTTCTCAAGGATCTCATCCTTAGTCATCGTATTTTCTAACTTGATTGCAATGATTAATTCTTTAATTTTTCGTTTAATCGTCTGATCAGGCGTTAAGAATGCCGTTTTTGCATATTGTTGAGTGATTGTCGAACCACCCTGTACGCCTCCACCGCGAGCCATATTAAATAGCGCTCGAATAATGCCGGTTGGACTAATTGCATGTTCGCTATAGAAGTTACGGTTCTCAGCAGCAAGTACTGCATGGCGAAGATCTAGTGGTATCTTTCCCAAAGGAACGCTTGTCCGATTCTGCGCACCAATACGGGCAAACTCCGAACCATCGTCATAGGTAAGAATTGTCGCTTGGCTTGTGACATAAGAATTTGGATCAGGAATCTGCACCGTAAAATAAGAGAAAACCAGAAGTACCGAACCGGCAAAGAACCCAAGCCCACCGAGAAAAATAAGCCAGCGGAGAGCAAGGCGCTTTATCGAGACTTTTCGCCCTGAGCCCCGTGATGACTTTGCCATAAGAGAAGGTTACTAATTACTTGGCGAAATCCTCATCCTCAAGGGTTCGCACTTTTCGAGGCGGTTTTCGTAACCGGCCATCTCCAAGTAGGTACGAGGTATGTAGATGATTCCAACGACATCTCTGGCATATTTCAACGACATACACTCGAAATTCACCATGTTCATTCTCAAGTTCTTCTAACTCTTTATTAGACTTTAACCGACCTGAATACTGGCCTAATTCATCACCGAAGATGTAGTTGAGCTCGACCAATTTCTCTCGTCGGCAAAGTGGACAATTTCGATCGGTCTCTTCACCATGAAACTTTGCCGCTTTAAAGAGATAGGGATCGGCATCCGTGGGATCACTAATAGTGCCGTGGAAGGCGTTTTTCAAGAAATTAAAAATGGTGGCGCGCTTTTGGAGCGAATAATCAATTATCGAACGTTGCGACCACATGGGATAAGGGTAATCTCAAATTACGCTCTAGGCTTGGGCGCGTGGCACGGATTAGCTCTCCCGCAAGACCAGAGTGGTTGCCGAACTTTGGTCGCTTTTGGCGATTGATTGCTATCCGTTGGACAGGGCAAGCAACAGATGGTCTATACCAAAGCGCGCTCGCTGCATTCCTCCTCTTCTCCCCAGAGCGAGCAGCTAGCGCTCAAAGTGCGGCAGTAGCTTTTGCAGTAGTCCTACTTCCATACTCGCTTGTTGGCCCAGTTGTCGGCACAGTGCTTGATAAGTACTCACGGCGCCAAATTCTCTTATTTGCAAATTCACTTCGCTCCATAACACTCATCTTTGTTGCGTTTGTATTACTTCTTGGGAATACCGGGCTTCTGCTCACGATAACAGTTTTAATATCATTTGGCATCAATCGATTAATACTTGCAGGTCTGTCTGCTGCGACCCCAAAACTAGTTTCCGAAATAAATCTCATCGGGGCAAACGCTCTTAGCGTTACTGGTGGAACTATCGCGATTGTTTTAGGTGGTGGACTTGGCGTTGGTTTACGGAGAATTTTCAATGTAATCACAAGTACAGATCAAGCTGATGCGCTCTTAGTGGTTGTCGCCTCATTTGGATACTTGTTTGCCGCGCTACTTGCGTTGCGGATGGGGCGAGATGAACTTGGTCCAGAACCACATACCATCGCTCCTGCTTGGTATGAAGGCTTTAATGAAATGCGAGAAGGTTTTCGTTATTTATGGGCAAGACAAACGAGCTTTATCGCAATACTTGTCGTTGCTATTCAACGGGGTGGGTTAACCGCACTTACTCTGATGGCGCTGATTCTCGAACGAAATACCTTTAACGATGTGAAAAATCCTGATGCTGGTCTTGGTGGATTTGCACTAGCGCTAGTTCTTTCAGGAGTAGGAATTACCTTGGGAGCACTTATCACTCCGCCGATTACCCGAATAATTGATCGCTTTATCTGGAGTAGATCTGCGATGGCCGCGGCCGCTCTTATGCCAATTATTTTTGCATTAAAACAGAATGAATTAACTCTCATTCTGATGGGATTTTTCACCGGTATGGCAGGTCAAGCGGTGAAAGTAACAAATGATGCAATTGTGCAACAGCGTACTAGTGATAGTTATCGTGGTCGCGTCTTTGCGTTTTACGATGTAGTGGTCAATGGCGCAATAGTCTCGGGCGCCCTTCTCTGTTCGCTCTTTTTACCCCTAAGTGGCCTAAGTAGAGTTGTACCGCTGGGAATAGCGCTAACCTACCTAGGTGCTGCGGTGCTACTTATGAATAAGAGAGTATTCCGATAGGCTGGAGATATGAGAAAGCCTCTTAAGACTTTAATAATCGTTCTCATGGTAACTCTTTCCATTGGCACGCCTTCTTTTGCTGCATTGACTGAGAGCGATGCCAAATATGCACAAACTGCCAGTCAACTAACTCAAGAGTTCTCGACAGCTATCGGGGTGTGGGGAGATACTTACCAAGCTGCGCCAAACAAATTTGGATCTGCAGAATACAAAGCGTGGATGAAGAAAGCGGAAATTGCAGATAGTGGCGTGAAAAAGGTTCTCCTAAAGTTCTCCAAAATAAAAGTATCTTCTGGCTATAAAAATTCTGATGTGACTCTGAGACAATTTATAAAAGATTACACAAATGCAATAAATCTCTATGCCCCTGCGATAAAAAAGAACGATGAAAAAATGGTAAAGAAAGCAAATGATGCTATTTTGAAGGCAACTACTCTTTTTTCAACGTGG
>Ga0214917_10001339_pt1 | contig 31722 bp, 35 predicted proteins | sample LL_1208_BB_MetaG_FD_177983 | JGI IMG/M metagenome (GOLD analysis project Ga0214917, IMG submission 177983) | Freshwater microbial communities from Lake Lanier, Atlanta, Georgia, United States - LL_1208_BB | ecosystem: Environmental > Aquatic > Freshwater > Lake | place: USA: Georgia | collected... | reverse complement strand
CGGGCCTACGACATGATCGAATTGTCGCGCCGATGGTGCTGGACGGGCCGATCAACGGCCGCGCCTTCAGAGCCTGGGTGGAGCAGTGCCTGGCGCCCACGCTCGCGCAAGGCGACACGGTCATCGCTGACAATCTCGGCAGCCACAAGGTGGCGGGGGTGCGCGAGGCAATCGAGGCGCGCGGCGCGCAACTGCTGTTCCTGCCAGCCTATTCGCCCGATCTCAACCCAATCGAGCAGGTGTTCGCCAAGCTCAAAGCGCTGTTGCGAAAGGCCGCCCCGAGAACCCGCGAGGCGCTTTGGAAAACCATCGGCGCGTCACTCGACCGCTACAGCTCAACCGAATGCAAAAACTACATCCGCCACTGCGGATACGGACACCCTGCGTGAAACCGCTCTAGAAATCCGGCATTCCCCTAGGGGGTCCCACTTCGGTGCTTATTCACAGCCAGAAGGGTTTCCGCGTTGGGTTCACGACCGCGGCCGCGTTGGTCAGCCAGTTGCTGGAGGCGCGCGACGAACGGCGGCTGCTGAAGCTGCAGCGGGACCTGGCCTCGGTGAAGCTGCTGATCATCGACGAGCTCGGTTACGTTCCGCTGTCACCCAGCGGCGCCGTGCTGTTGTTCGAGACCTTCTCGCAGCGCGACGAACGCGGTTCCACCATCGTGACATAGAACCTGCCGTTCGAGGACTGGACCTCGGTGCTGGGGTCGGAGCGTCTGAGCGGCGCGCTGCTGGACCGGCTTACCCACCACGCCAGCATCCTGGCGATGAACGGCGACAGTTACCGCCTCAAGCAATCCGCCGGACGCCGCCGCGCGGCCGCCAGGACGGAGCAAAACCAGGTGAACGCCGCCGCTCCAGAGGCCGGCGAAATCACGCAACCCTGACAGACCTTGCTGGCGCCACCTTGTAGCCAGGCTCCCGATCGGGGGCCTGGCTACAAGGCATCACGCCGCGAACGAATGGCCTGCTTTTCCTCTGCCACACTGGCCTGTAATTCGACAGGCGTTGACAACATCAGCGGCATCCAATTCAGACCGCTTCGCAAGGGGGGGCGGGTATCAGATTTTCAAGACATATTACCATTTTTCTTTTAACATTTTCCAACCGTTATCGGCCAAAATGATAGCACAAATTTGGCATAACATATCGACAGCCTGAGTTCCTTTTTTATCACCAGCACTACATAGCGTTAAAATAATTGCCATGGCGCCAATGCATCCATCTCGCGCTGATTCACATAATTGTTTACAATTTACTTCTTTTGGCCTATTGGGTCTTGTGCTCTTGTAAATTGACGCTCCTAATTGCACAGCTGATGGAATTCCAACTGTGAAAATAGAAAGCGCATGAACGCCTAATTTTCTATCTCCCTTATCAATAATATAGGTCATTATTTTTACGCATTCACCACATGTACATGCGTAATTGCCACTCCTTCCGACTTCTTGTCTCAGATCGTGCATCGTAAAAATTCCATCAGACTTCAAAATAATTGAGATTGCGCCGATCCATGGACCTATAGCGACGCCGATCGGGAACAGCGTAAGGCCAGATATAGCCACGCCAGAAGAGGCTCCAAAACCTTGGGTAATAAGCTGTTGTAGTGTCACGCCGGCCGCTAATTCTAATTTGTCTTGTACACCCGTCATCAGACTCGCATAAACCCTTTCATATAATGCAAAATCATTGGGGCGGGCTCTTGGGTTTGCCTTTTTGAGTTCGTTCGAGAGTTGAAGAATTGAAGCTGGATCAGGAAGTGGCATAATTTAACCTTGATTTAAATTGAACTTAGATTAGTGTTGACATAGAAGGTGTTGGTATTCAAGGACCGCTTTCTGAGATTCCGCTCGACCCGTCTCAGTAGGTGGTTTTCAGGCTTGAGGGGCTGCAGCCGTCGAACCGCCTCGGGTTTGTCGGAGGCTCCAACTCCTGAGAGGCCGGAGCGATGCTGAGCAAGCGGCCGTGGAGGTGGTGGAATATGACCGGACTGAAGAGGGGCGGACGCTCGCGCGCCGCTCGCCTGACCGGCAGCGCTTGAAGATCGGCGTGGTGGCCCGGCGCGTCCAGCAGCAAATCCCGGAGATGGTGCCGCACCAACCCGAGCAGGCAGCAACCGACGCAATGGGGGCAACCCCCACCAGTTGGCACATAAAGCCTGAGGAGGCGGTAACCTATCCAATCCGATCGATCCAGCAGCAGGCCAGAATGCCCAACGGCCAAGTCGAGCGGATGTTTCGCACGATCAAGGATGCCACTGTCAAAGCCGTACCCGGCAGCCGCGACGGCGAAGCCGACAAAACCGATATGGAAACGGTGCCTCTTTTGCGTTGGGGGAAAGGGCCAAGATGTCGCGTCAAATGTCGCTCGTGTTGTCGCATAATTTGCGCGCGCCATTTTCGCTAAACTATTGTAAAATAAGACAAAAAATGAAAATATGTCGGAGAGGTCGAGAGTGCAATCCTCTCTGGCAGCACCATTTTCCCCTGGGGCGCCAGGGGCTCATCCCAATCAGCAGCGTTGTTCCGGGCGCTCGCCGTCTCCGCCCGGGTCTATGCCCTGCCGCACCGGCTGGAAAGGGCCTATTTCGGCCAGGGGTAGGCCCACCCCAGTTGTCCTATGCCCGCCCTGTGCCGATGATGGGACTTTGTGGGAGAGCATAGGGCCATGATTCGCGCCGCCATTATCGGCTTGGGCAGCTGGGGGCAGCACCTTGTCCGCAATGTCCAGGGCATCAGCAGCACCATCCAATTCACCGCCTTCGCCACCCGCACCCCGGCCAAGGCGGCCGAATTCGCCGCCGCCAATGGCCTGCGCATGCTGCAGAGCTACGAAGCCGCCCTGGCCGATCCCGATATCGATGCCGTGGTGCTGGCCACCCCGCACCGCCAGCACACCGACCAGATCGTCGCCGCCGCCGCCGCCGGCAAGCATGTGTTTTCGGAAAAGCCGCTCGGGGTGAACGCCGCCGAGGCCGCCCGCGCCGCCCAGGCCTGCGCCGATGCCTCCGTCACCCTTGGCGTCGGCTATAACTGGCGCTACCAGCCCGCGCTGCGCGAAATCCGCCGCCTGATCGATGACGGCACCTTGGGCCGCGTGCTGCATCTCGAGGGCAATTTCTGCGGCCCCAGCGCCTATCGCTTCCCCCAGGGCCATTGGCGGCATGACAGGCAGGAAGGCCCGGCCGGCGGCATGACCGGGCGCGGCGTGCATGTCGTCGATGCCATGCTCTACCTCGCCGGCCATATCGAGCAGGTGACGGCGCAAAGCTTCCGCCTGGTGCAGGATTTCGGCATGGATGACACCACCTCGATGCTGCTCCGCTTTGCCTCCGGCGCCACCGGCTATCTCGGCACGGTCATTGCCAGCGCCGAAACCTGGCGGCTGCAGGTCTTTGGCAGCAATGCCTGGGTTGAGGTCGGCGATGTCGAGCACCTCACCACATGGGACCTCCGCGTCTGCAAGATCGACCGCGCCAATATCGGCGCCAAAAACCCGCCCGAGGTGATCTCCTTCCCCAAAACCAGCACCGAGCGCGCCGAGCTGGAAGATTTCGCCGCCCATATCCTGGCCCGCACCCCCATGGCGCTGCCCGGCGGCGATGCGGTGCACAATGTGGCCCTGCTGGGCGCCATCATGGCCTCCATCGAAAGCGGCGGGCCGGTGCGGCTATGAGTGCCTTCCCCCGCCGCGCCGCCCTCGCCCTGCTGGCCAGCCCGGCGCTGGCGCAGGATTATCCCAGCCGGCCGATCCGGGTGATCGTGCCCTCCACCCCCGGCGGCCCGCCCGATCTGGTGCTGCGCGCCATCACCCCCAGGCTCAGCGCCGCCCTGGGCCAGCCAGTGGTCCTGGAGAATCGCGCCGGCGGCGGCGGGCTGGTGGGCACCGCCTATGTCGCCCGCCAGCCGGCCGATGGCCTCACCTGGCTCTTCACCACCGCCAGCCACACCAATATCCCGCCCTTCAACGACAATGTGACCTATGACCCGGTGCAGGATTTCACCCATGTCACCCTGGCCGCGCAGAATTTCGGCCAGGTGCTGGTGGTCCATCCCTCAGTGCCCGTGGCCACCCTGCCGGAACTCCTGGCCCTCGCCCGGCGCGAGCCTGGCCGGCTGACCTATGGCAATGCCGGCAATGGCACCGCCAGCCATATCCCCGCCGAAATCATGAAGAGCATGACCGGCACCGATATCCTCTCCGTGCCCTATCGTGGCGTGGCCGAGGCGGTGACCGACCTTCTCGCCGGCCGCGTCGATATGTTCTTCGTCGGCACGCAGATCGCCCAGCAGCATGTCCAAACCGGCCGGCTGCGCGCCATCGCGCTGACCGGCGCCCGCCGCTGGGCCGGCATGCCTCAGGTGCCGACCATGGCCGAGGCCGGGCTGCCCGGCTTTGAGGTGGTGAATTGGTTCGGCCTGTGGATGCCAGCTTCCGTCGCCCCCGCCATCGTCACCCGCGTTCATGCCGCCGTGGCGAGCGCGATCAGCGACCCCGAGGTGCGCCAGCAATTCGACACGCTGGGCCTCGAGGGTGTGGCCATGCCGCCCGCCGCCTTCGCCGCTTTCGTGGCCGAGCAGGCGCGCCTCGCACAGGAGATTGGCCGCAGGGTAGGGCGCTCGGCCGGCTAGGGGCATTTGCAAGCCTTGCGGCGTCGCAAGGCGAGACGGAAAATACGGTAAAACAAAGGCTAGAGCCTATACAGTGAGCCTAGGCGAACGGAATAGGCTCTAAACCAGCGCCGCTTTCATCGCCTCAGGCCCCGGCAGGTCAGTATAGAGCCGGCGCAGCCGGCCCATGAAATCCGGCCCAAATTTGGCCAGCGAACCCATCCGTACCTCCCGCCCCGCCCCGCCAAGGGGGCGCGCAACTCATCATACAGCGCCGACCAGCGCAGCCGGATTCCCGGCTCTTCCGCCACCTCGGCCAGATCAAGGTCAAACAGCCGCTCGCCATCCGCCATCTCAATCGTCCAGCGCGCCCAGGGCAGGGCGGCGGCGCGCACCGCAGCATGGCGCTGTGGGAGATGCAGCCGCAGCGCCTTCATTGCATTGGGCCCGAGATTGAGCCCGGTGCCCGCCTCCGCCTCCTCGCCCAGCGCCAGCCGATCGAAAGCATCGAGGGTGATGCCCCTCTGCCCGTGCAGCATCTCGGCCAGCAGGCTGCCGGCAACACCCGTTCCGATCACCGCGATGCGCATGATGTCTCTTTCCCACTGGTCGCCGATCACATGCGGGTTTTGTGCCATTGCGAAAGACTGGGCCGGCCGCCATTTCTGCTGCATGCGACGAAGTTGCCTCGCCCTTATCCTGCTCCCGCTGGTGGCCTGTCAGGCGCCGATGATGCCCCCTGCGCGCGATGCTGCCCTCCAGCCCCTGCCGGAGGTCATCGGCAGCTATCACCGCGCAGGGCCCCCCGCTGTGCTGACCGTGCACGGCGCCCTGCGCGGCAGCTTCAACCCCTACCAACAGCCCGCCGGGCCAGGCCGGGGCGTGGTCGAGGTGCCCGAGCAATCCGACCCCTCGGGCGCGCCGGGGCCAGACAGCCCAGCCTTCGCCCTGGCCTTCGCCCAGGCGCTGGATGGCGCGCGGCTGGCCGCCAGCGCACGCCAGGTGGAGGTGAGCCTGCGCCATGGCTCCATCATCCGCCGCGACAATGAGACCCTGCTGCGCTGCTTGACGCTGGACACCACTGACCCCGGCCCCCCCAGCATCATGGTGCATTGCATGGGCAGCGTGGTGGACCGCTATGTGCAGATCATCCTGCGCACCGCTGACAGCCCGGCCGAATGGCGCGCGGCGATTGAATTCGCCGCCGGTGCCCTTTTGGCCCTGCGCGCCGCCCCGCCGCCCAATACCCCACCCTTGCCCGCGCCTGAAGGCTATCGCCCCGTACCCGGCCGCCCGGCCATGCGGATTTGAGCGGCATTGCACCGCAGCCTCATTGGATCATGCTCTCAGCCCGCGGGCGCCAATTCCTCCAGCGGCCAGCGCGGCCGCGGCGCATGGTCAAAGCCATCCCTCAGCCCCGCGCGCAGGCGCAACAACCCTGCCCAGGCCACCATCACGGCATTGTCGGTGCAGAGCCGAATGGGCGGCGCCAGCAGCGGCAGCCCCGCCCGCATGGCCTCGCCCGCCAGGGCCTGCCGCACGGCGCCATTGGCGGCCACACCGCCGGCCACCACCAGCGCCGTGGCCTCGGGCATCATCCGCAGCGCATGGCGCACCCTATCGGCCAGCACATCGGCCACGGCGGCCTGAAAACCCGCGGCAATATCGGCCGCGGCAAAACCCTTCTGCACCGCGCGGGAGACGGCGGTCTTGAGGCCACTGAACGAAAAATCGCAGCCCGGCCGGCCCAGCAGCGGGCGGGGCAGGGGCACCGCGCGGGGGTCTCCGCCCGTGGCCAGCCGCTCCAGCGCCGGCCCGCCGGGCCAGGGCAGGCCCAGCAGCTTGGCGGATTTGTCGAAGGCCTCGCCCACCGCGTCATCCAGTGTGCTGCCAAGCCGGCGGTAATCCCCCAGCCCCCGCACCGCCACGCATTGGCAATGCCCGCCTGAGACCAGCAGCAGCAAATAGGGAAAGCGCGTGCCAGGCTCCGTCAGCATGGCGGTCAGGGCATGGGCTTCGAGGTGGTTCACCGCCACAAAAGGCAGCCCCTGCGCCATGGCAATGCCCTTCGCATAGGTGGCACCGACAATCAGCCCGCCGATCAGCCCCGGCCCGGCCGTCGCCGCCACCGCGCCGAGTTCGGCAAAGCCCAGCCCCGCCTCGGCCATCACGCCACGCACCAGGGCGGGCAGCCGGGCCAGATGGGAGCGCGCCGCCACCTCGGGCACCACGCCGCCAAAGGGCGCATGCTCCTGCAACTGCGAATACACCGCCTCGGCCAAAATCCGGCCATCCGCGTCCAGCACCGCGGCGGCGGTTTCGTCGCAGCTGGTTTCGATTCCGAGGATGGGTGCCCTTTTGTTCATTGTGTTGCGGTTCTATAGCCCCGCGATGTCAACCGCCACCTCCAGCCCCCAAGCTTCGCGCACGCATTCGGGCATGCCTGGTTTGCCGCTGCGCTTGGGCACCCGTGGCAGCCCGCTGGCGCTGGTGCAGACAAGGGCGTTTCTCGAGCAGATCATGGCGGTCTGCCCGGTGCTGCGCGGGCTCGATGCGTTTCGCGAATACGCCATCGCCACCACCGGCGACGCCATCCAGAACCGCCCGCTATCGGAAATCGGCGGCAAAGGCCTCTTCGCCCGCGAAATCCATGAGGCGCTGCTCGATGGCCGGATCGATTTCGCGGTGCATTCGCTGAAGGATCTGGAGACCGAGCTGCCCGCCGGCGTGGTGCTGGCCTGCACCCTGAGGCGCGAGGATGCGCGCGATGTGCTGATCCTGCCCGAAGGCGAGGCAGACCCGGAAAACCCCTTCGCCAGCCTCCCCCAGGGCGCTTTGGTGGGCAGTGCCAGCCTCCGCCGCCAGGCCCAGCTTCTGGCGCTGCGGCCCGATCTGCGTGTCGAGACCATTCGCGGCAATGTGCAGACCCGGCTCGCCAAGGTCCGCTCGGGCGCCTTTGCCGGCTCGCTGCTCGCCCTTGCCGGGCTCAAGCGCCTGGGGCTGGAGGGCGAGGCCGCGGCCATCCTGGCCCCCGAGATCATGCTCCCCGCCGCCTGCCAGGGCATTGTGGGCGTCACCCTGCGCGCCCGCGACGCCGAATTGCATGAACTCCTCTCCGCCGTCGAGGATCCCAAGGCCCGCGCCGTCAGCCGGGCCGAGCGTGCGCTGCTCGCCGCACTCGATGGCAATTGCCGCACCCCCATTGGCGGCCATGCCCGGCTATTGCCCGATGGCCGGCTGCGACTGGATGGGCTGACGGCGCGCGCCGATGGCAGTTTCATCCTCCGCCGCTCAATCGAGGGCCAGGCCCAGGATGCCGTGGCGCTGGGTGAGGCGCTGGGCGCCGAGCTGCGCGCCGATAGCCCGGCCGATATCTTTGGCTGAAGCGCCGCCGCGCGGGGTGCTGGTCACCCGGCCCGAGCCCGGCTGCGCCGAGACCGCCGCCGCCGTGGCCAGGCTGGGCTGGCAGCCGGTGCTGGCTCCGGCCCTTCTGCTGCGCCCGCGCGCCCTCGCGGTGGCCCCGGTGCAAGCCATGCTCATCACCAGCCGCGCCGCCGCCCCCGCCCTGCCGATCGGCCCCCCGGTCTTCGCGGTGGGTGAAGCCAGTGCGGCGCAGGCCCGCGCGCATGGCCACACCCGCGTCACCGCGGCGGGTGGCGATGCTGCGGCGCTGCTGGCGCTGGTGCGGGCGAGGCTGCGCCCCGCCGATGGCCCGCTGTTGCTCGCGGTGGGGCAGGGCTATGCGATGGATCTGGCGCAGGCGCTGCGTTCGGCCGGTTTTATTGTGCTTCGCCGCCTGGCCTATGCCGCCGAACCCGCCGCAACCATGCCAGACGCAGCCCAGGCGGCGCTCTGCAGCGATTTGGTATCGCAGGCGCTTTTCCTCTCGCCCCGCTCGGCGGCCTGTTGTATCACGCAGTTGCGAGATGCTGGGCTCGCGGCGAGGGTCGCGTCTATTCGCGCCATCGCCATCAGCCCACGTGTCGCCCAGGTGCTGGCCGACCTGCCTTGGCGGGGAATCGAAGTGGCCAGCCGCCCGGACCATGACACAATGCTCCAGCTGCTAGGCCCCCACCGATGACCGAAACCCCCTCTCCCAGCATTGCCGCCTCAGCCAAAAACGGGAACAAGCTCCCCCGCTGGGCGCTCCCCGCCATCGGCGGCGTCGTGGTTGTGCTGGTGCTCATCATGGCCCTCCGCCCGGCCCAGAACCGTGCCGCAGGTGCCGATGAGGCCCGGCTGGCACAATTGGCTCAGCGACTGGAAACGATTGAAGGCCTGGTCGCCCGGCTTCCCGCCAGCGGCACCACGGGCCAGGCAGCGGCCGCTGGCCCTAGCCCGTTCGAGCAATTGTTGGAGAGCCGCTTCGCCCAGGCCGAGACGGAGAGCAATCGCCGCATCGACGCCCGGCTTTCCACATCAGTGGCCGAATTGGAGCGCCGCTTCGGCCAGCTTGAGGCTCGCCTGCTCGCGCGGGTGACGGAGGAGGCGCTGCGCAACGCCCTCAATGCCGGCCGCCCGCTCGGCCCCATCCTCGCCATCATGCCCACGCCGCCCGCGCCGCTGCAGCGCTTTGCAACCGTTGGCGCGCCAACCCCCGCGCAGCTCAGCCAGGGCTTTGAAGAGGCAGCACGCGCCGCCCGCAGCGCCGCCCATGCCCGTATCGGCGTGGTCGAGACGGCCTGGTCGCATGTCAGCGCGATGGCCAGCCTTCGCCGCGCGCCGCAGACGCAATGGAGCACCGCCGCTGAGGAAGAGATCAACGCCGCGCGGGTTGCCCTGGCCGATGGTGACCTTGCAGGCGTCGCCCAGCGTATTTCGCGCCTGCCCACCGTCTCACAGCAGGCGATGGCGGAATGGCTGACGACGCTGCGCTCAGTGGCCGAGGCACGGTCGGCGCTGCGCGCCGGCTGAAGCCTCCGCGGCGGACTGCATTGAAAAGCAAAGGTTGACCTTTGGCCCATATCGGGGCTTTGCTGTCCTCACATACACTTGCAGGGCCTCGGTTCGACGATGCAAACACTCACAAGAGCGCAATTGGCTGAAGCTATCTATGCGGAAGTCGGCCTTTCCCGTAACGAATCCGCCGCCTTGCTGGAGGCGGTGCTGCTGCGCATGTCCGCGGCCCTGGGTCAGGGCCAGTCGGTGAAGATCTCCGCCTTTGGCACCTTTGCGGTGCGGCAGAAGGCCCAGCGCATTGGCCGCAACCCCAAGACCGGGGTGGAAGTGCCCATCACCCCACGGAAGGTGCTGAGCTTTCGCGCCAGCCAGATGCTCAAGGCACGCATCAATCATGAGAAGCTGCCGCGTGCCGGGGCTGACGAATGACATTGCAGGCCGTCATGCCCGACCTGCAGCTTGAGCCGATCACCCCCGAACCCCGCGCCAAGAAGGCCGCACAGGCCTTCCGCACCATCAGTGAGGTGGCCGAGGAACTGAACGTGCCGCAGCACGTGCTGCGCTTCTGGGAGGGCAAGTTCCCGCAGCTCAAGCCGCTCAAGCGCGGCGGCGGGCGGCGGTATTATCGGCCTGAGGATATCGCCTTGCTGCGGCGGATTTCTGGCCTGCTCTATAGCCAGGGCTATACCATCAAGGGCGTGCAGCGGCTGCTGAGTGATGATGGCGCCGGCCTGGCCGGTGCCGATGCCACGCCCCAGGGCATTGATGCCGCCATGGCGGCGCTCGATGCCGTGGCGGCCGAACTGCGCGACCTGCTGCGCAAGGCCTAACCCGCGCGTGCGATGCGCCACGGCGCACTGCACAGGCTCAAAGCCTTTGTTTGGCAGGCATCTTTATCCGCTCAAACGATGCCGTTTGAGCGGATAGAGTTGCTCTCACGTCAGACCCGCGCGCGCCAATCCGCCAGCACATCATCCAACGTCGTCTCCCAATCGATCATGGGCTGCCAGCCCAGCATAGCATGGGCCCGCCCCGCATCGCCGAGCGAGCGGATGACGTCATTCGGCCTGAGCGCATGCGCCGCCTCCTCCACCCGGATCACCCTGTCCGAACGAGCCAGCAGCCCGGCCAGAACATCGCCAATCCGCCGTGGCACCCCTGAGGCGATATTGAGGGCAACGCCATTGGGCAGCCTCTCCCATTGCGCCAGCGCCTGGGCATAGGCGGCGCAGACATCGCGCACGTCCAGAAAATCCCGCCAGCGCTCCAAGGCCCCCACCGCCATCACCGGCGCCTGCCGCCCCGCCTCGATCAGCGCGATCTGCCGGGCGAAGGCGGCCACCGCATAACCCTCGGACTGGCCAGGGCCGACATGGTTCAAGGGCCGCATGCGAATCACAGCCAGGCCCCGTAGCGCCATTTCGCCCAGCGCGATATCCGCCGCCGCCTTGGCCGCGGCATAAGGGTTGCCAGGTGCCAGCGGCGCATTTTCATCCAACGCCACGCCCTGCTGAAAGCTCAGCCCATAAATCTCGCCAGTGGAGGCAAACAGCAGCCGGCATGCCGGCCTCGCCCGCATCAGCGCGGCACCGAGGTTGAGGCTGGCGGTGAGGTTGGCCTCCCAGGTCGCCGCCACATCCTGAAAACTTTGCGCCACATTGGCCTGGGCCCCCAGATGCACCACCGCATCGGGGGCAATCGCCGCCAATTGCCCTGCCAGCCCCGCCGCATCGGCGAGGTTGAGTGTCACACTCTCATCCCAGCCCATCGCCGGGCGGCGATGGATGGCAGCGATCAGCCTTGCATCGCCAAAGGCCATGCGCAGCGCATCGCGCAGATGGCCGCCCACGAAGCCGGCCGCGCCGGTGACCAGAATGCGCGCACCCGGCGGCATGAAGCGCTCAGTCCTGCCACTTCACCGTCAGGAAGGAGGCGGGAACCAGCAGCTTGTTCTCCTGGGTGATGATCAGCGGCCGGGTCTTGCCAATATAGGCCTGCCAGGCCGGATCAGCGCCAAGGCGGGCGCGTTTGGCCGCGCGCTCATCAAGGCTCTCATAGGCCCACATATGGATGACCTGATTGAGCGTGCCGAATTCGGTCTGATAATAGCCCACCAGCCGGCCCAGAATGGGCTTTTGGATGGCCATGCCCTCGGTCTCATAGAGCTTGAGATACTGGCCAGCCGTGCCGGGATGCAGCGTATAGGTGCGTTGTTCAACGAGCATGGTGTTCCGTTCCTTTGAATGGCGGGGATGCTAGAGGATGTTGGGCCGGAGTGAAATCACCGCATGGCGCGCGGCCCATCCTGGCCCCGGCCATGGCCTCAACGCCGCGTGATCCAAATATCGCGGGGCAGAGCCCTTTCGCTCTTTCCCCCGCCATTAGCGTTGTTCAGCCCCTGTTAGCGCTTGATCCCGGTCAGCGCATTCTGGATCCCCGCCGCGGCCCAAGGTGCCCAGGGCATGGTGAAGAATTTGAACCCCTTATCGACAAAGAAATTCGGGTCCATCCCAGGCGGAATGAAATACATCCCCGCAGCGATCCCATGCTTCGCTGCCGTCTGTGCAATCTTATCAAGCGCGCGCTGATAGGTGTCGCAGGCATAGTCCAAGGGCACATCGAGCTCGATAGACAGATCAGACGGGCCGATGAGCAGCACATCGACACCCGGAACCGAGGCGATGGCATCGAGGTTTTCCAGCGACTGCTTGGTCTCGATCATCGGCACGATAACGAGCTCGTTATTCACCGTATCAAGATAGTCGCGATACCGATCAAACTCGCCCCACTCGCCGCGCACCCCGGCATTGCTGCGATTGCCGAGCGGGTAGTAACGGCAGGCGCGCACCATCGCCTCGGCCTCCGCACGCGTATTGACCATCGGCGCGATGATACCACGCGCCCCAGCATCAAGCGCGAAGCAGATCTGATCAGCCTGGTTGGCCGCAACGCGGATGATCGGCGCCGCCTGCTTGCCGCGCAGCGACTGGATAGCCGGCTGCAACTGCTTGATCTCCCATGGGGAATGCTGCGTGTCGAACAACATAAAGTCGAACCCGGCATCAGCGAGCATCGCCACATCCACGTTCGGCGCCCCCGCCGCACCGACGACCGTCTTGCCCGACTTGATGGTAGTCTTGATCGCGTTCATCTGACCTCCAGGCCCCCCAAATGCTGCGGTTGTTCATTCCACCCATCGAAACTGCCGGGCATCCATCCGCAGTTTCGTTATTGAAACAAGGCTACCCACCATCCGACAGGCTTAGCAAGGCCGGCAGATGGAAGCGGGCCGCTCTCGCCCAGTGAGAGCAGTTTCAAGCCTTGCGGCTTCGCATGATTTCCGAAAAGCCGAAGAGCAGCAGCAATTGGCCCACCAGCATCTCAATCGCCGCCAAAATCCTTACCCCATCATCCACCGGCAAAATATCGCCATAGCCCACGGTGGCCAGCGTCACGATGGAGAAATGCAGCGCCTCAGAAAAATCGAGCCGGCCCATATGCCCCAGCTTCTGAAACAGCGGGCCCTCACTGAGCGCATCGGCAATGCGATACAGGCAGCCAAATATCATCGCCAAGAGCGCGAAGAGGCTGACATAGGTCGCCATCGGCACGGCAAGAAACCGGATCCGCGCCGTCACCAGGGTCAGAATCGCCGCCACATCCACCAGCAGCCGCACCACATCGCGCACCGCGATGACGGAAATGACCGAGATCGCCGCCATGGCGATCATGAGCACCATTGTCTGGCTTTCCGGCCCTTCACGATTAAACGGCGAGGCCAATGCCAGCACGCCCACCAGGCCGCACATCGCAAGCCAGCGCAGCACCCGCGGCAAATGCGCCAGATCGGCATCATCAAGCCCCCTGGAGGCCAGCGCCACCAATTCCCCCCGCTTGAGCCAGCAAGTGCCGACAAAGGCTGCCACGGGCATGAGAAAACCAATCGGCAGCGCCCAGCCGAGCGCATGGGGAAAGGCGCTTCGGCCAATCACCACATAAAGGCACATATAAACCGCCAGCCCATTGGCCACGCCCAACGCGAATAAGGGCCCATGCGGGAAGACCAGATAAAGCCCGCCAATGGCCAGCCCCGCCACCACCAGGGCCGCCGCCGAGAACAGCCAGCCATGATCCCCCGCCGCCGCCGCCACCAGCAGCATCAGCCCAAGGGTGATCGCCCCGCTGCGAAGGGCGGTGCGGCGTTGGCTGCGCTCCTTAGCCATCCTCGCTCCCGGACGGGGTCGGGATGGCTGCAATGCCGGTGATCTCCACCCGCCAGGAAGGGTCTACCAAGGCGGCCTGAATGGTCATGCGCGCCGGCTTATTGCCCCGGTCCAGCCAGCGGTCCCAGGCGCGGTTCATCGCCGCCGCATCGGCAATATCGGCCAAAACAATGGTGGCGCTCAGTAAATGCGCCTTATCCGTCCCCGCCGCCGCCAGCAAGGCGTCAATCTGGGCGAGAATATCGGCGGTCTGCCCCTCAGCATCGAGGCTGGCATCATCGGCCACCTGGCCGGCGAGGTAGAGCACCCCGCCATGCGCCACCGCGCCACTGAGGCGCGTCTCCTCGGCGAATCGAATAATGCTCATGGCCTTGCCCCCGCGTCGCGTTTGTCAGGCGACAGCAGGCCACGCCATGGCCTGCGGATGCAATCCCTGATCACCCGCGCCGCGGCGGCGCGGCGCGTCTTACCCGACGATGTCGCAGCCGGCAAAGAAATAGGCGATCTCAACCGCGGCATTCTCGGCACTGTCCGAGCCATGCACCGAATTGGCCTCGATGCTCTCAGCGAAGAGCTTGCGAACCGTGCCCTCTGCGGCATTGGCCGGGTTGGTCGCACCCATCAGGTCACGATGGGCGAGGACGGCATTCTCGCCTTCCAGCACCTGCACCACCACCGGGCCGGAGATCATGAAGCTGACCAGATCATTGAAAAAGCCGCGCTCGCGATGCACGCCGTAAAAGCTCTCGGCCTGGGCGCGGGTCATCTGGATGCGCTTTTGCGCCACGATCCGCAGGCCGGCCTTTTCATAGACGGCGTTGATCGCGCCGGTCAGGTTGCGCCGCGTCGCGTCGGGCTTGAGGATGGAGAAGGTGCGTTCGATGGCCATGCGAGTAATCCCTGCGTTTCGCGCGGGCCATAACGGGGCGGGCCGCCGCGCGCAAGCCTGCCATGGTGTGAATCGGAGGCGCCCAGGCCGGCCGCCTTTCCACCCCCCGCCCGCTTGGCAGCGCCCCGCGCCACGCTACCTTCGCCCTCCCCCGCCCGCATGGAGGCCCATATGGCCACGAATCTTCGCCCCGATACCGCCCTCGCCGCCCGGCTTTTCGACGCCTTGCGGGAGAAAACCTTCGATGGCGTCGGCGTCACCCGCGAGGCCTATGGCCCGGGTGAGGAAATCGCCCATGCCCTGGTCCGTGCCGAGGCGGAAAAACTCGGCCTCGCCATCCATAATGATTTCGCCGGCAATATGTATATGACCCTGCCGGGCACCGACCGCACCCTGCCGCAGATCATTCTGGGCAGCCACCTCGATTCCGTCCCCCAAGGCGGCAATTACGATGGCGCGGCCGGGGTTCTCTGCGGCATGGCGGTGGTGGCGGGCATGGTGCAGGCGGGCTTTCAGCCGCGGCGCGACATCACCGTCATGGCCATTCGCGCCGAGGAGGGCGGTGCTTGGTTTCCCGGCCTGCCCGGCAGCCGCATGGCGCTGGGCAGCTACCCGGCGGAAAACCTCCAAGCCCTGCGCAAGGATAGCGGCCTCTCGCTCGAGCACCATATGCGCGCCCTGGGTTATGACCCCGATGCGGTGAAGGCCGGCCGCGCCGCGCTCGGCCCGCATAATGTCGCCGCCTATCTGGAACTGCATATCGAGCAGGGCCCGGTGCTCGACCATGAGGAAATCCCGCTGGGCATCGTCACCGCCCTGCCGGGCAATCGGCGGGTGCGGGCAGGGCGGATCAGAGGCGAATACAACCATTCGGGCGCCACACCACGGGCCTATCGGCATGACGCCGCCATGGCATTGGCCGAATTCGCCCATAAGCTCGACCTCTATTGGGGCGTGCTGGACGCGAAGGGCAAGCCGATGGTTATGACCTTCTGCACCATCAACACCAATGACCAGGCGGGCTTCGGCAAGGTCCCGGGCGAGATCGATTTCTCGCTCGATGTGCGCAGCCCCCATATCGAAACGCTGGACCTGTTTTTCGCCGAGATCGACCGTCTGGCGGCCGAAATCGGCACAGCGCGCGGCGTGGCCATTGATGTGGTGGGCCGGGGCGAGAGTGCTGCCACGCCGATGGACCAGGCCATCCAGGATGGCGTGCGCGCCGCGGCCGAGGCGATGGGCGTGCCCTATAAGATCATGCCCTCGGGCGGTGGGCATGACGCCGCCTCCTTCGCCCAGGCCGGTATTCCCGCCGGCATGGTCTTCGTGCGCAACCAAAATGGCAGCCACACCCCGCTCGAGGCGATGCGGATGGAGGATTTCACCCAGGCCACCAGGGTGATTGCGGCATGGGCCGCCCGGGCGGGCAGTGCATGAAACAGCACCCAGGGGTAGTCGCCCCGCCGCCCTGGGGGTAAAGGGCGAGGATGCTGAGCACCCATCAGGCCCCTTCCGTGCGAGACGCGGCCAACCCGCGCAAGCTGGCGCGCGCGGTCGATGATCTGGCCTTGGGGGTGGGCCGCTGGCGCTTGCCGCTGGCCCTGGCGCGGATGGATATCCGCAATCGCTATCGTGGCTCGGTGCTGGGGCCCTTCTGGCTGACACTCTCCACGGCGGTGATGCTGGTCTCGCTCGGCTTTCTCTATTCCCAGCTGTTCAAGCTGGAACTGCGGCAATACCTCCCCTACCTCTCGGTCAGCCTGATCACCTGGAACGTCATTGCCGGTATGGTCAATGAAGGCTCCAACTCGCTGATCGAGCAGGAAGGCGTCATCCGCCAGATGCCGCAGCCCTATAGCGTCCATGCCCTGCGCTGCGTGATGCGCAATATGATCGTGGCGGCGCATAACCTGCCCCTGATCCTGCTGGTCTTCCTGGCCTGCAATTCCTGGCCGGGGCTTGTATCGCTCTGGGCGCTGCCCGGCCTGGCGCTCTTCCTGATTGATGCGCTGGCGGCGGCGGTGCTGTTTGGTATGCTATCGGCGCGTTTCCGCGATATCGGCCCGATCATCGCATCCGTGATGCAAATCGCCTTCTTCGTCTCACCGGTGATCTGGAAGCCTGAATTGCTGGGCGAGGCGGCCAAATGGCTGCCGCTCAATCCCGTCTTCGCGGTGATGGAGACGGTGCGCGGGCCGCTGGTGGGAGGCGGGGTCTCGCCGCTGGTCTGGCTGGCGGCGCTGGCCTATTCCGCCATGCTATGCGGTGCGGCCTTCGCCCTGTTTGTGCGTTTCCGCTCCCGCATCGCCTTCTGGGTCTGATATCATGGCATATATCAAGGCCGAGGGATTGGCCGTTGATTTTCCGCTCTATCATGTCGGCTCGCGCAGCCTGAAAAAGCGCCTCTTCGCCGCCGCCTCGCGCCGTGTGGAGCAAGATGCGCAGGATAGGGTGGTGGTGGCCGCGCTGCGCGACCTGAATTTCTCCATCAAGAGTGGCGAGCGGGTGGCGCTGATCGGCCATAATGGCGCCGGCAAATCCACCCTGCTGCGCACCATAGCGGGCATTTATGACCCGGTGGGCGGGCGGCTTGAGGTGCAGGGTGCAATCGGCAGCCTCATCGACCCCATGGCCGGCATGGACCCCTGGGCGACTGGCTTTGAGAATATCCGCCTGCGCGCCTGGTATCGCGGCCTGAGCGATGCCCAGGCCAAGGCCCTCGCCGCCGAGGTTGTCAGCTTCTCCGGCCTGAATGAATTTCTCGATATCCCGGTGCGCAGCTACTCGGCCGGCATGCAGGTGCGCCTCGCCTTCGCCATGGCCACCGCCATGGCGCCCGATATCCTGCTGATGGATGAATGGTTCCTCGCCGGCGATGCCGATTTCATGGCCCGCGCCGAGGAGCGCCTCGCCGTGCTGGTGCGCGATGCCGAAATCCTGGTGCTGGCCACCCATGCCATGGAGATCGTGCGCCGCTGGTGCACCCGGGTGATCCGCATGGATGGCGGGCGGATCATCCAGGACGGCACGGTGGAGGAGGTGCTCGGCCCGGAGGGGCTCACACCGGCGGCAGCGGCGGTGGAACCTGCACCACCTTCCCCGGCGGGCTGATCATAATCCCCAACTCGCCGCAGCGCAGCTTCACCCGGCGGTTCAACTCGCGCGACACCGCCCAGCGGCGCGCCGGCTCGGTCTTCATCCGCGCCCGCACCACCACACCCATATCACTCATCCGCTCCACGCCCATCACCTCAATGGCCGCCATGATGGAGCCGCTCCAGGCATCATCGGCGCGCATGATGGTGCCCACCTCGCTCAACGCCGACGCCACCAGGTCGGTATCCGCATCGTAATCCACCACCAGGTCGATTACGGCATAGCCATAATCGCGCGTCTGGTTCGTCACCGTCGTCACCGCCGAGAAGGGGATGATATGGACATCGCCATTGACCGCCCGCAGCCGGATGGAGCGGATGGATAATTGCTCCACCGTGCCGCTCAGCCCCCCCAGCGTCACCACATCGCCCACCGCCACCGAATCCTCGAATAGCAGGAAGACCCCGGTGATGACATCGCGCACCAAAGTCTGCGAGCCAAAGCCGACGGCAAGGCCGATAACACCCGCACCCGCCAGCAGCGGCGCCACATTCACCCCGATCTCGGCCAGCACATTGAGCGTGATGAAAATGGTGACCACAATGCCCAGCACCGTGCGCAGCATGGGCAGCAGCGTGCGCACCCGCGCCGAGCGGGCGGTGGCGGCATTGGCGGAAAGCTGGTCGAGATGGCGGGCAATGGCCGCATTCGCCGCCTCCCACACCACAAGCGCCAGCAGCAGCGTGAGCGAGATCGAGGTCACCGAGCCCAGCAGCCGTGCCCCCCCCCGGCCATGACGGAACCAGGAGAAGGACCCCAGCCCCCAGACCTCCAGCAGCACCACAATTGTCGTCAGCGCGATCAGCACGCCGACCAGCCCCTTCAGCCCCGGCAGATACCGATTGGCCCGCGCCTCCAGCCCCGGAAAGCGGCTGGCGAAATCAGCACTGATGCTGAAGGCGCCATCAAGCAGCCGCCGGATCGCCTCATCGGCCAGCTTGGCCGCCACCACCACCACCACGGTCAGCCCGCTGGCCTGCAGCAGCCTATCGACGCCATGATTGAGCGCCATTGCCCAGGAGGCCCAAAGCGCCAAGACCCACAGAATGGCCAGCACATGCCATGCATCGGCCAGCATGTCGCGCAGGCGCCGCAGCATTGCCCGGCCCCGATCGGGCACCTCGCCCTCCGCCAGCGGCGGCGCTGCCAGAAACCGCGCCACCGGCTGGCGGTTCTGCAGCACCATGATGGCCGCCAGCACCGACACCAGCAGCGAGCCCACCCGCAGCATGCCATTCTGCACCGAAAGCGGCATGGCCAGCAGCAGGGCGAATTCACTCGCCGCATAGGCGCTGACCGAGACGAGCGCGATGCGCTGCATCCACACCGTCACATAGGCCGCCGTTTCATCGGCGCAGGGCAGCAGGCGCAAATGGTTGCTCGCCGGGCTGAACAGCAGCCGCACCACCACCATCACGCCGCGGGCCACGATATAGGCATTGGCCACCGTCCAGATGATGACCCGTTGCGATGGCCATCCGGGCAATTGCGGAATGATGACCCGGGCCACCAGACAGAAGGCCAGCACCGGCGCCAGATCCAGCAGCAGCCTCGCGGCGATATAGGGTGCCCGGCGCAGCATGGCGTTCTGCGCGCCCTCCGGCGGGGCGCGCATATCCAGCATCGCCGCCCAGTGGCGCAGCAGCCGCTTGCTCAGCCGCTCGGTCAGCAGCCCCAGGCCGAAGACCAGCAGCAGCTTCCAGCCCAATTCCAGCACCATGGCCTGCAGCGTCTCGTCACTCACCATGCCGCTCAGCCAGGCCACAATCCCTTCCAGATCGGTGGCGGTCTCAATCTCCGCCGCCATCGCGCCGATTGCGGCAGTGATTCGCTCCGTGGTGGCACCCAGGATGGGTGCCTCGGCCGGGGGCTGGGCGGCGTTTGGCGGCGCATTTGGCGCGCCCTGGCGCTGCGCCGTCGCCACCGCCTCCAGCAAGGCGATGAGTTCCGCCCGCCGGCCATCATTGCGCAAGGTCTCCAGCAGATGCTGCAGATCCGGCCCCGCCGGCGCAGTGGCGGAGGGGGCAGCCGCAGCCAAAGCCGCGCTCGCGGGCGGGGATGGGGGAAGCTGCGCCATGCCCGGCAGCATCACCGCCAGCATCCACAGCATCACAGACTTGAATGGTTTCATAAACCTGGGTGTGGGCACCCCCAGCCCCAGGGTCAAGCAGCCATGGTGGCAAAACAGGCAAGCCCGCCCGCGTGCCATCGATTGACCATCCCAGCCCGCTTCACAACACCGCCCGCAAGGCGCGACTGTGCAGCATGAAACATGTCTCGATCTGGCTGGTGATGCTGGCGCTGCTGGGCACGCATATGGCCGGCATGGGCGCCTTCCTCACCGTGCCGGTGCTGGCCACCCGCATCTCGGCCGAAACCGGCCTGCCGGCCTCCCTCGCCGGGGTGCATACCGCGCTGGTCTATGCAGGCGCGCTGGTCTCTGGGCCTTTCACCCAGGGCTTCCTGGCCCGCTTCGGCGGCATCCGCGTCTGCCAGGTGGGGCTATGCGTGATCGCAGCCGGGCTGGGGCTGGCGGTGATAGGCAGCCCATGGGCCTTGCTCGCCTCCGCCCTGCTGGCAGGGGTGGGGCATGGGCCCATCACCCCGGCGGGCAGCCACCTGCTTTATGCCCGCACGCCCCCCCATCGCCGCAGCCTGATCTTCGGCCTGAAGCAGACCGGGGTGCCTGCCGGGGCCATGCTCGTCGCTGGCCTCGCACCGCTCGCCGCCCTGGCCTTTGGCTGGCGCGGCGGCGTGCTCGCCATGGCGGTTTTCTCGCTGGTTCTGGCCCTGGCGCTGCAACCGCTGCGCGCGGTGCTGGATGCCGACCGCAGCCCCCAGGCCCCATCCGCCCCCCTCGCCGATGCCGCACGCAGCATGGCCCTGCTGCGCAGCCAGCCGCAAATCCGCGCCCTGGCCATCACCTCCTGCGGCTTCGGCGTGGCGCAATTCTGCTTCGGCAGCTTCTTCGTGGTCTGGCAGGTGCAGGTGCTGGGCCTCGGCCTCGCCCAGGCCGGGCTGCATCTGGCGCTGGCCCAGGGCGCGGGCGTCATCGGCCGCATCCTCTGGGCGCTCTGTGCCGACCGTTTTGGCGCCCGCCCGGTGCTGCTCGGCCTGGGCGCGATGATCATCCTGGCCGCGCTGGCCCTGGCGGCGGCGGGGCCTGGCTGGCCGGTCTGGCTGGTGATTGCGGTGGGCATGCTGATGGGCGCCACCGCCGTGGCCTGGAATGGCGTGCTGCTGGCCGAAATCGCCCGCGTCGCCCCCTCGGGCCAGGTCGGCGGTGCCACGGCGGCCATGGGCGTGGTCTTCGGCGCCACCATGGTGGTCATGCCCAGCCTCTTCACCCTGCTGGTGGGCTGGACCGGCAGCTATGTCCCAGGCTTTGTGATGTGCGCGATGACCGCGCTGATCGGCCTGCTCAGCCTTGTGGCAGGGCCTGGGCGTGGCGCAGCACCGCCTCTGCCGCGGCGGTAAAGCTGCCATCGGCCTCGTGCAGGACCAGGCCGGGCAAAAGCCGGTCCGGCCCCCGCCCGCCCTTGATCGCCTGCAAAATCACCCGCTTGGCCGCCACCCCGGCGCGGGGCCAGAGCGGCAGCATGGTCAGGCTGCCACACCCCGCCCCCCGCAGCGCCGCCGCCGCCTGGCCAAACCGCGCCGCCGGCAAAATCATGCTGGCCGTGCCCCGACGCACCAGCCCGCGCGCCAGGGCCCCCGCCCAATCCTCCAGCCCGGCCTCCGCTTCATGCGCCGCATTGCGCCGCAGCGCGATGGGCGAGGCGCTGCCCCCCGGCCAATAGGGCGGATTGGCAAAAGCATGCCGACACGCCGGCAGCGCGCCGCGAATATCCCCGGCGACAATATTGGCCCCCAGCCCCCCGGCATTGCGCCGGGCCATCTCGGCCAGCCCGCCATCCAGTTCCACCCCATGCAGCGCCAGCCCCGGCACCCGCGCCGCCAGGCAGAGCAGCGCAGCCCCCGTGCCGCAGCCCAGCTCCAGCACCGCCTCCGGCGCACGGGCCGGGATGGCAGCGGCCAGCAGCACCGCATCAATGGCCGCACGCAGCCCCACCGCCGGCTGCTCCAGCCGCACCCTTCCGCCAAGCAGAAAATCCTCGGTGGTCTCTGTCACACTTCCTCACGACGGAGCGATAGGCGGGTTACATCCCGGCCGCATTATACTGGCACACAAACCTACATAGGAGCGATGTGATGCAAAGATCCAATCTGGCCAAGGCCCTGCCGCTTGCGGCCCTGCTGCTGAGCCTGGGCCTGCCCGCCCTGGCCCAGCCTGCCGCCCCCACGGAAGCCCCCCCGCGCCCCGACCCCAACCGCATGTTCAACGCCATGGACACCAACGCCGATGGCCGGGTCACGCTCGACGAAGTCTGGGCCCGCACCCAAACCCGCTTCACCGAGGCCGATGCCAATCGCGATGGCTATCTCACCCAAGAGGAATTCCGCACCCTCCGCCGTGGCCCCGGCGACGGCCCCCGCCGCGGCCCACCCGGCCATGACCACGCCGAACACGCCCAGCGCATGGCCGATGCCCGCTTCCGCGCGCTCGACGCCAATCGCGATGGCAAGGTGACCCTGGAGGAAATGCGGCCACAGGTCGAAGCCCGCTTCCGCGCCATGGACGCCAATTCCGACCAGGCGATCACCCGCGATGAAATGCCCCGGCCGCGCCATGGGGGGCATCATGGGGGGCGGGGGCCTAAGCCTGCATAGCTTGGCGCGGGTGGCCCCTGGTGAGGGCTTTGCCCTCTCCAGACCTCTCCCACCAGGTGGCAGGGCCACCTGGACCGCCTATTAGTAAGATAATAATCCTTGACTTTGGCGCTGCTGCCGGCTATTTCTTTCTTGCCAGGAACGCGGCAAACACCGCTTGCGCCTCGGGCGAGCGCAATTGCTGGCTGAACGCCACCCGCTCCTCCGCCATCACCGCCTCCAGCGCCTCACGCATGGGCGCGCGCAGCAAGCGCTTGGTCTCGGCCAGCGCCCCCGGCGGCAAACCGGCCAATTGCGCGGCAATCGCCACCGCCTCGGCCTCAACCTGCGTATCCTCCACCGCGCGCAATGCCAGCCCCGCGCGCATCGCCTCCTCGCCCGAAAACGCCTCACCGCTCATCAGCCACCAATTGGCCAAGGCCGTGCCCACCCGCTGCGCCAGCAACAGGCTCGAACCGCCCTCGGGCACCAGCGCCAAGCGGGAAAACGGCATTTGCAGCCTGGCCTGCTTCGCCACCACCACCGCATCGCAATGCAGCAGCATGGTGGTGCCAATACCCACCGCCACGCCACGCACCGCCGCCACCACCGGCTTGGGGAAGGCGCGAATCTGCTCCAGAAACTCAAAAGCCGCGCCAGGGCGGGGTTTGTCCGCCTCCACCGCGGCAAAATCCGCCAGATCATTGCCGGCGGTAAAATCCGCCCCGCCGGCGATGATCACCACCCGCGTCTCATCATGCGTGGCCGCCACATGCAGGCCCTGGGCCAGGCCATCATACATCGCCCGGGTCAGCGCGTTCTTCTTCTCCGGCCGGGTGAGGCGCAGCGTCAGCACGCCGCCCTCGAAGCTCTTATGCAGGTGTTCGGTCATGGCGGGCTCCCTTCTTTCCGCTAGGGGGCACCAAAAACCCTGCCCACGCAATCGCAGCCTTCACAAAAGCGCCGAAAAGGGCAGCACCAGCACGGTATCGCCAGGGCGCACGCATTCCATCGCCTCGGGCAATTCGCACAGCGCATGGCTCTGGGTGAGGCTGGTGAGCATGCCCGCCCCATCCCGGTCGAATTTGTCCGCAAACAACATCAATGCGTTCTGCCGCCGCAGCCGCACCCGCAGATACTCACACCGCCCGGGCTTCTTGCGGTGATGGAAATCGGCAATGGCGGGGAAGCGGGGCAGCGCCTCCCCATGCCCGCCCACCAGCCGCAAAATCAGCGGCCGGGCCAGATGCAGAAAGCACACCACCGCCGCCACCGGGTTGCCCGGCAGGCCCAGCACCGGCGTGCCGGCCACCATGCCCATCGCCGCCGGCCGGCCCGGCTTCACCGCCAGGCGCCAAAACACCAGCCGCCCCGCACCCTCAATCGCGGCGCGGACATGATCCTCCTCGCCCGCGGAAACGCCCCCCGAGGTCAGCAGCAGGTCATGCGTGGCGGCGGCGGCCGCGAGCGCGGCGGCGGTGGCGGCGGGCTGATCGGGCAGAATCCCCAGGTCACAAGCCTCCACCGGCAACCCGCCCAGCAGGGCCAGCAGGGTGAAGCGGTTGCTGTCAAAACTCTGCGCCGGGCCAAGCAGCGTGCCGGGTGCGGCCAATTCATCGCCGGTGGAGAAAACCCCCACCCGCAGCCGACGGGTGCAGGGCAAAACGGCCAGGCCAAGGGCGGCCGCCAGCCCGATTTCCGCCGGCCCCAGCCTTGTGCCGGCCGCCAGCGCGGTGGCGCCCAGGGCCAGTTCCTCCCCGGCCGGGCGGCAATTGGCGCCCCGCCGCAGCCCCGCAGGCAGCAGCAATGTGTCGCCCTCCAGCGCCGCATCCTCCTGCATCAGCACCGTATCGGCGCCCGCCGGCATGGCGGCACCGGTGAAGATGCGCATCGCGGTGCCTGGAATGAGCGGCGGGGCCTCGGCGCCCGCGGCAACCCGGCCCGCCACTGGCAGCCGCAGCCCCGCCCCGCCCTGATGGGCAAAGGCATAGCCATCCACCGCGGCATTGAAAAACGGCGGCAAGGCCGTGGGCGCGATCAGCCGCTCCGCCAGCACCCGGCCCCGGGCCGCCTGCAGCGGCACCGCCTCGGTCTCGGCCAGCGGTGTCACCCGTGCCTGGATCAGTGCCGCCGCCGCCTCCACCCCCATCATCTGGCCGCCAAAGGCGAAGCAGTCATCGGTCAGCCGGCCCATCACCCCACTCCCGCGGCGAAGCGCAGCACCAATGCTGCAATGGCGGGAATATCATCGAGTGCTGCCTGCGGCAGGGCGGCTTGGGGGGTATCGGCGGCGATGGCGCGGATATCGGGGTCGTCAGGATGCAGCCAGGCCTTGCCATTGGCGGCGCGATGCACCTCGATCTTAGGGTAGGGCGCGCGCTTGAAGCCCTCAATGATCACGAGGTCCACCGGGCTGAGTTGGCCCAGCAGGAAGGCCAGATCAGGCTCTGGATTGCCCCGGTTCTCGGTCATCAACGCCCAGCGATGCGCAGCGCTGACCAGCACCTGGCTCGCCCCCGCCTCACGATGCGCCCAGGAATCCTTACCCGGCCTGTCCACATCAAAGCTGTGATGCGCGTGCTTGATGGTCGAGACCCGCAGCCCCTGGCTGATCAGATGGGGGATGAGGCGGGTGAGCAGGGTGGTCTTGCCCGCCCCGCTCCACCCGGCCAGGCCGATGATGCGCATGGCCCGCATTCAGCCCCTGCGGCGGGGCAGGTCAAGTTCGCCCTGCCGGGTGGGGGCTTGTCCCGCCGCGCGCGCGGGGTCACATGGCCGCCATGCGTCGCTTCCTGATCCTTGCTCTGCTGCTCCCCCTCGCCGCCGCCGCCCAGGCGCCCGAACCGCCGGCGGGGTTTCGCATCGTCAACCGCACGGGGGTTGAGGCCACCGCGCTGCATGCCGTGCGCAGCCCGCGCGGTGCGGGCAATGATTGGGGCAATTCGCTGCTCACCGCGGGCCGCCCGCTGCCGATCAATGGCGGCTTTCGCGTGGTGCCGAGCGACCCTGCCGCCTGCCGCTTCGACCTGCGGCTGGTGCTGGCCGATGGCCGGGAATCGGTGCTGCCGGAGCAGGATATCTGCGCCAATCGCACCATCGAACTTGCCACCGCCGCGGCCCCGCGCCCGCCTCCGCCGCCGGCCAGCCTCGTGCCGCAGGCACCACCCAACCAGGCCGCCCGCAATGTCTCCACCGGCTCTGGCTTCATCATCGCGGCGGATCGGGTGATGACCAATGAGCATGTGGTCAATGGCTGCAACCGGATCATTCTGCGCACGCCCGAGGGGCGCTGGCTGGCCGCCACCCCCCCCGCGCGGGTTGATGCGGCACTCGACCTGGCCGTGCTCGCCGTGCCCGGCCTACCCGGCCCCATCCTGCCCTTCCGCGCCGGCCCGCCGGTGCGCCGGGGTGAGGGGGTGGTGGCCTATGGCTTCCCCCTCGCCGGGCTGCTCAGCTCCGACCCCAAACTGACCCGCGGCGAGGTGAATGGCCTGGCCGGGATTGCCGATAACCGCAACCAGATTCAGATCTCGGCCGAGGTGCAGCCGGGCAATTCCGGCGGGCCGCTGCTGGATATGCAGGGCCATATCGTGGGCGTGGTGGTGAGCAAGCTGAACGCCCAGCGCGTGGCCCAGCGCACCGGCGACATTGCGCAGAATGTGAATTTCGCGGTGCGCAGCGAGGCAGCGCTGCAATTTCTGACCCGCGCCCAGGTGACGCCCCGCAGCCTGCCCAGCCAAGGGGCGGAGCGCAGCGCGGCCGATGTGGGCGATATCGCCCATCGCTCGACGATGTTTATTCGCTGCGAGCGGTAATTCAGCCCTCCGGCTGCGGTTCCAGCGCGTAAAGCCGGTCCAACTCCTCGGCGAAGCGCTGCCGTAGGTTGGCCGCCTCATCATCGGGCAGCCATTTGCTCATGCTGTCCACCCGCATCTCGGCCAGCGCGGCCTGGGTATAGTCCCAGGGCAGGCGCTCGGCCTTCTGTGCCTTTTCGAGCAGCGCATAAAGATCCCTACGCACCGGGGCGCGGTCGGCCTCGGTAACGCGATAGGGCGCCTCGGCCTGGGGGGGCGCGGCGAAGAGATCGAGCTGCGATGGGGCGGACGCCATGGCAGCATATTGCCTCGCCCTACCCGAGTCGTGCCAAGCCTTGTCTAATGCAATAATTTGCGTGAAAACTAAATGCCAGGGAAACATATTGGCGGCGCGAGCAACTGCCGGGCATTGTGGCGCAATTGGCGACGCGCCCGGGGCATGAGGCATTGCGCGTGGGTCTCAGCCGAATCCTCACCGATGGGCTCGGCCGGGAAGCGGGCGCCATCACCCATGAGAAGCGCATGCCGCTCATCGGCGGCCGGGCGGATGCGCTGTTCGGTGCCACCGTCTTTGAACTCAAGAGCGACCTGCGGAACGAAAAATCCGATGTGCTCAAAAAACTGCCCGACTACCTGGCGCAGCATGAGCGTGATACCGGCCGCAGCCCCGCACTGGGCATCGCCACCGACGGCGCCAGCTTCGTCGCCTATCGCCTGCAGGGTGGTGCCCTTGCCGAGATCGGCAGCCATACCGTCAATCCCGAACGGCCCGACGCCCTGCTGGCCTGGCTTGAACCCGCAGTCTCCGAACGCGAGGACCTGAACCCCGAGCCCCTGACCATCGCCGCTGAACTGGGCCGCGACAGCCTGACCTTTCGGGTCGCGAGCGGCATGCTGGAAACCCTCTGGGCCGGCCTCGCCAGCCATGCCGAGGCGAAGCTCAAGCGAGACCTGTGGAACAACCTGCTGCGCGAGGTCTATGGCGAGGATGTCGGCTCGGACCGGCTATTCCTGCAGCACACCTATCTGACCATTGTGGCCAAGACCATCGCCGCCCGGGTCTTCGAACTGGAGACGGATGACGCAGCTTCCATCCTCTCCGGCGCGGCGCTGGAGCAGCAGGGCATCCGCGGCGCGGTGGAGGCGGATTTCTTCGACTGGGTGCTGCATGCCGAGGGCGGTGCGGCGCTGGTGCTGCGCCTGGCCCGCCAGGCCGGGCGTTTCCGCCTCAAGGATGTGCGCCAGGATGTGATGAAGGCGCTCTACGAAAGCCTGATGGACCCCGAGCAGCGCCGCGATCTGGGCGAATACTACACCCCCGATTGGCTGGCCACGAAGCTGGCGATGCGCGCCATCGAATACCCGCTGGACCAGCGTGTGCTCGACCCCGCCTGCGGCTCCGGCACTTTTCTCTTCGCCGCCATTCGCCGGCTGCGCGCGGCCGGTGAGGCGGCGGGCTGGAGTGCCGGGAAAAGGGTTGCCGCCTGTATGGCACAGGTGCGTGGGCTGGATGTGCACCCGGTGGCCGTTATCATCGCCCGCGTCACCTGGCTGCTGGCGCTGGGCGAGGATGTTTCGGGCCGCGAGGGCGACATCACCGTGCCGGTCTATCTGGGCGATGCCATGCAATGGAATATTTCCACCGTGGCCAGCGGGCTGGAGGCGCGGCTGGATGTACCCGATGAGCCACCGCTGCGCGTGCCCGGCGGCTTCGCCGAGGACCAGGAGCGGCTGGAATATGGCGTGCAGACCATCAAGGAGGGCATTGAGCGCGGCACGCCCGCCGAGATGGTCGGCCGGCGGCTCAGCCGGCTGAAGGGCGTGGCCGCAGCCGATGTGGCGGCGCTGACCGAGACCTATGGCCGCATTCTGGCACTGCATAAGGCGGGCAGGGATGGCATTTGGCCCTTTGTGCTGCGCAATCTGGTGCGGCCGCTGTGGCTCTCGCGCCCCGGGCAGCAGGCGGATGTGCTATTGGGCAACCCGCCCTGGGTGGCGTTTCGCCACCTCTCCGCCCCCATGCAGCAAAGGCTGCGCGAGGCGAGCCAGCGAATGAACCTCTGGGTGGGCGGTGTGCTGGCCACCCAGCAGGATTTGTGCGGGCTCTTCGCCGCCCGGGCGACGCAGCTTTACCTCAAGCAGGGCGGGGTTGTGGCCTTGGTGCTGCCCTATGCGGTGCTCAACCGCCCGGCTTTCGTGGGGCTGCGGCGGGGCGATTGCCGCGATGTCTCCATCCGCTGGGATGAGGCCTGGAGCCTGGATGAGACGGTGCGCCCGCTCTTCCCCGTGCCGGCCTGCGTGATGCTGGGCCGCCGCGCGCATGCCGGGAGGCTGCCGGCCGAGGTGCTGCGCTTTTCCGGCCAATTGCCAAGGCGCGATGCCGATAGCGCGGAGGCGGCGAAGGCCCTGGCCATTGGCCCCGCGGCCTGGCCGCCCATGCCCAGCCTGGCCGGGGCCAGCCCCTATCGGGCGCGGTTCAAGCAGGGTGCGACCATCGTGCCGCGCCGCTTCTTCTTCGTGGAGAAGGTGGCGGTGGGGCGGCTGGGGGCCAACCTGGCAGCGCCCTTGGTGCAGGGCCGGGTGGGCGGGCAGGACAAGGCGCCCTGGAAATACGTGACCCCGCCGCGCGGGCCGGTGGAGGCGGCATTTCTGCGCCCGGTGGTGCTGGGGGAGAATTTGGCACCCTTCCGGCTGCTGCCGCCGGCGCTGGCGGTGGTGCCGGTGCTGGAGGATGGGCGGCTGCTGGATGCGAAGGGCGCGCTGCGGGAGGGGTTTTCGCGGCTGGCGGATTGGTTGGGGGATGTGGAGGGGAAATGGACGGCGGATGCGTCCAGGGGGGTGGATGGCAAGCCGAAGATGACGCTGGGACAGAACTTGGATCACATGCGGAAACTCTCCAAGCAATTCCCCATACCGGAATTTCGGGTCGTCTACGCGGCATCAGGCACTTTGTTCGCAGCCTGCATTGTTCAGGAGACGCGTGCCCTGGTGGAACACAAGGCCTATTGGGGTGCGGCGCGTTCGCTGCCAGAAGCGCGTTACCTATCGGCCTTGCTGAATTGCGAATACCTCCGACTACAAATCGCGCAGAAACAATCCAAGGGCCAAGGCGGTGCGCGCGATTTCGACAATCTGATCTGGGAACTCCCCATCTCCGAATTCTCCCCGCGCGACCCCCTGCATTTCGAACTCGCCGCCCTCGCCGAAGATTGCGAGGCCGCGGCCGCCGCCACCCCGCTCGACGAATCCGCCTATTTCACCACCAACCGCAAGAGTATCCGTAACGCGCTGGAAGCCGCCGGGCTGATGGCGAGGCTTGACGCGCTGGTGGCGCAAATCCCCGGCCTATAACCCCGCCAGCCGCCGCGCCGCCTGCGCATGCTCCGCCAAATGCGGCGAGGCTTCGGCGAAATCGGCAAACGCCACGAAACTCGCCGCAATCTCCTCCGCCCCCATCGCCTGCATCCAGCGCAGCCACAGCAGATAGGTCGCCGCCACATCGGTCTCGCAATAGCGCGCCACCTCGGCACCACGCCCCGCCGCCATGGCCGGCTCCACGTCATAGCCGCTCATCTCGCCCTTGGCCGGAATGCCCAAAAGCGAACAGGCCTCGGCCAGCGAGGGCGGGGTGGTGGCGCGAAAGCCCGAAAGCCGCTCGCACATGTCGATATGCGCGGTGCCGAAGCGATAGGCATAATCCTTGCCGCCAGGCCCCAGCAGCGCCGGCATGGCCACCCCCAGCGCCAGGGCGCGGTAGCGCAGCACCGGCAGGTCAAACCCCATGGTGTTGAAGCCAATCAGCACCGGCTGCTGGCGAAAACTGGCCTCCAGCCCGGCCAGCATCTCCGCCTCGCTCAACTCATCGGTGCTGCGGGCGCGAATGCGGGTCACCTGCCAGGGCGATTGCGGCCCCTCCCGCTCGGCCCGCAACACCCCAACCACGCAAATGCGATGCAGCACCGGCTTGAGGAACACCGTGGCCGGGTCCTGCCCCTCCCGCGCATAACGCGCACCCAGCGTGGCGCGCAGCGCGGCGGTATCCAGCCCAGCGCCCGCCTCGCCCAGCAAAGCGCGGCCGGCCTCAAGGTCCGGCAGGGTTTCCAGATCAAGAACGAGAAGCTGTTCCATCAGGCCAGGCCTGCTGGGGTGGCGTCAGGCCGCGACGGTGAGCGAGGCGCGCGCGCCATTGGCCACGGCATGGCCATTGGTGAAGCGCCAGGCTGTGCTATCGGCAAACAGCGCCAGCAGCAGGCGGTTGTTCAGCGCATGGCCGGTGCGGCTGCCCACGAAGCGCGCGGCGAGCGGCGCGCCGGCCAAAGCCAAATCCCCCACCACATCGAGCAGCTTGTGGCGGACGAATTCATCATGGCTGCGCAGGCCGCCGGGGTTGAGCACCAAGGGGCCATCCACCACCACGGCATTGTCCAGGCTACCGCCCAGCGCCAGGCCGGCGGCGCGCAGGCGCGTCACATCCTCGGCCAGGGTGAAGGTGCGGGCGAGGGCCAGTTCTTCGCGGAAGCTCGCGGGCGAGAGGCGCAGCGCCATCTTCTGCCGGCCGATGGCGCTGGCGGAAAAATCAATCGCGAGTTCCGCCTCGAAGACGGTGCCGTTGATGGGGTGCAGCTCGGCCCAGGCAGCATCGGGGCCATCACCATCGCTCACCCGGATGGAGCGCAGCACCTCAATGCTGCGTGCCATGCCGATCTGGGCGGTGACGCCCGCGCAATCGATCAGGAACTGAAAAGGTTCGGCCGAACCATCGAAGATGGGCACTTCAGGCCCATCAATCTCCACCACCGCATCATCCACGCCCTGGGCGGCGAGTGCCGCCATGACATGCTCCACAGTGCCCACCCGGGCCTCGCCCAGGCCCAGAACGGTGCAAAGACGGGTATCAACCACATGATCATGCAGCGCTGGGATTTTGACATCCAGATCGGTGCGATGGAAGACAATTCCATCACCCGAGGCGGCGGGTGCCAGGCTTCCGCGTATGTGAATACCGGAATGCAGGCCGATCCCGGCAAAGCCGATCCGGGTCTTCAATGTCCTGCGCCGACCGGCACCAGAAGCGACATAACCGTCCATCAGAAACCCTGTCCCGGTGGGCGTAGGGGGCGCCCGTTTTTCACAGAAAGCCGGCTGAGGGAACCGAACCTCCATTAAGATATGTTACATGACAGGTGAGGCGGCATACCGCCAGTCAAGCCTTGTTTCGCAATATTACGGTATAGGGACTTGTTTTTGTTGATAAATCGGCAGATATTTTCGCCTTGAATTCGCCATATTTTCCTTAGAGCCGTTTCACGCAGGGTGTCCGTATCCGCAGTGGCGAATGTAGTTTTTGCATTCGGTTGAGCTGTAGCGGTCGAGTGATGCGCCGATGGTTTTCCAAAGCGCCTCGCGGGTTCTCGGGGC
>Ga0214917_10001338_pt1 | contig 31724 bp, 29 predicted proteins | sample LL_1208_BB_MetaG_FD_177983 | JGI IMG/M metagenome (GOLD analysis project Ga0214917, IMG submission 177983) | Freshwater microbial communities from Lake Lanier, Atlanta, Georgia, United States - LL_1208_BB | ecosystem: Environmental > Aquatic > Freshwater > Lake | place: USA: Georgia | collected... | reverse complement strand
GCCCATGCACCGGCGTAAGCGCCGCTGCCATGGACCAGATCTGCGCCAACCTGAAGGGCCGGGCCAAAGCGCGTTTGCGAAATGCCACGATAGCGATAATCACTCACCACCGCGGCGTTGCCGGTGAGGGTAGTCCCTTGCTGCGCTTGCACGGCAGGCGCCAAGGCCCCCAGGCAAGTCAGCATCAAAGACCCGGAAAACAGCAGTGTTGACTTTCTCATGGGGTACTCCTTAGTCGTCATTAGCGGGATCACACCGTCATTGCGATCGACCCTAAACTCGCCGATTGTCGGGGCTCCGGCATGCCATGATGCGCGGAGAGTCACGATGCAAGCATTATCATAGCGTACGTAACTATCCTTACGTAAGCTTGAGCGTTCGGATTTTTTATTCAAACTCGCTAACAAGCCTCACCAGGTACACGACGATGAGCAAACCGCTATGAATATTCTGATTCTTGGAGCCGGACGTGTCGGTGAGAGCGTTGCCGAAAGTCTCGTTTCTGAAAACAACAACATCACGATCGTTGACACGGACCCGAGTCGCCTGCAGGAATTACAGGCTCGTCTTGATCTGCGGGTGGTTGTTGGGAACGGCATTCAACCCTCAGTGCTTGAGCAGGCCGGAGCTGCCGACGCCGACATGCTGATTGCCTGTGCAGCAAACGATGAAACCAATCTGGTTGCTTGCAAGGTAGCGCATGAGCGATTCAATCTGCCTAGAACGATCGCGAGGATGCGAAGCCCTGAATTTGTCGAAAACGATCCACTGATCAGTCGCGACTCAGGTTTTGGGGTTGACCATATCGTGTGCCCCGAACAAATCGTCACCGATTACATCGAAAAGCTGATCGACTACCCTGAGGCATTGCAGGTGCTGGAGTTTGCAGGCGGCATGCTGAATCTGATCGCAGTTCGGGCGATCGAGGGAAGCCCGCTGGTGAAGCACCGACTTGGCGAGATTCCAAGCCTTGTTCCAGCTTGCGAGCTCAGAGTGGTGGCGATCTTTCGCAATGAGTCCGTGCTTCTGGACCTCGATGGCGACAGCACCATCGAACACGGCGATGAAGTCTTTGTGCTTGCCGCCTCCAAAGACAGCCATGACGTACTGGTGGCGATGCACAACACTTCAGATCCAGTTCGCAAACTCGTCATTGCAGGGGGCGGCAACGTCGGACTTCGACTCGCACGGTCAATCGCCAACAACCACCGTCTCAAAATGATCGAGCCACGCAAACCTCGCTGCGAGTATCTGGCTTCTCAGCTGCCAAGTCAGGTGTTGATCCTGCAGGGAGATGCCACCGACGCGAGGCTTCTTGAAGAAGAGCGGGTAAACGAGACCGACATGTTCTTGGCCCTGACCAACGACGATGAAACCAATATCATGTCGGCCCTGTTGGCTAAGCAAATGGGCGCAGCAAAGGTTTTGGCGATCGTGAACCGCAAAGCCTATGCGGATTTGGTGCAAGGTACGCAAATTGACGTGGCGCTATCGCCGGCGCACGCTGCGATCGGTTCTTTTCTCACCTATGTGCGGCGCGGCAACGTCGTTGCGGTTCACAGCTTGAGGCGTGGCACCGCCGAAGCGCTCGAAGGTATTGTGCTGGGTGATCGCAAGAGCAGTCGAATGGCGCAGCGACGCGTCGATCAGATCAAATTGCCCAAAGGTGCATCGATCGGCGCGATCGTTCGCAAACAGGCCTCGGATCCCGAAGACGCCGATCAAGGTAACGCAGTGCAAGTACTGATGCCTCATCACGATACGGTGATCGAAGCGGGTGATCACGTGGTTATTTTTGTATCCAACAAAAAAGATATCTACCTGGTCGAGAAATTGTTTCAGGTCGAAGCGAGTTACTTATGAAGGCTATAACGCTGACTTTTTGGCCATGCTCGGCTGTGCTCACCGTGCTCGGCGGGGTCTTGGTGATGTTTGCGATGACACTGTCAATCCCGCTGATCTTTGCGCTCATCTTCCAGGAAACAACCATCGAATTGTTTTTGCAAAGCATAGCGATTTGCGCAGCGACCGGCATGGCGCTGATTGCCTTGTTTCGAGGCAGCAAGAAGGAGATGATTCCGCGTGATGGGTTCATGCTGGTCGTGCTGGTATGGGGCGTCTTGCCTGCCTTTGGGGGTCTGCCGCTGATGCTTCATATTGAGGGCTTGAGTTTCACCGATGCCTACTTTGAATCGGTGTCGGCCTTAACAACCACCGGTGCAACCGTTATCGAGGGTCTCGATCATCTGCCGATTTCGATTAATGTCTGGCGCCACTTCATGGTATTGCTTGGCGGCATGGGTATTTTGGTGCTGACCGTGGCGATTTTGCCCATCCTGGGGGTTGGCGGTAGCCAGATTTACAAGGCAGAGACTCCAGGACCGATGAAGGAAGAGAAACTCACCCCGCGTATTTCAGAAACAGCCCGCGGACTCTGGCTTGTCTATTTCGCCATTTCGCTTGCCTGCTGGCTTGGCTATTGGGCAGCAGGCATGTCTTGGTGGGACGGCTTTATGCATATGTGCTCAACCATGGGGTTGGGCGGGTTTAGCGCCTACGACGCAAGCTTTGCTTACTTTGACTCGCCAGCCATTGAAATCGTCGCAATCATTTTTATGACGCTTGCCGGCGTCAACTTTGCACTCTACTTCATCGCCTGGCGAAATCGAAGTGCGCGCGTCATTTGGACCAACCTCGAAGCGCGGAGCTACTTTTACCTCATGCTTGCTTCGGTGCTTGGCATCAGCGTCTTTCTGTATGTCAAGGGCGTTTATGACGATCCACTGACAGCACTGCGCTATGCCGCCTTTAATGTCGTTTCGATCGCGACCACCACCGGCTATGCTTCAACCGACTATGCGCAGTGGCCGATCTTCGCCCCGATTTATATGCTTTTGCTCTGTGGGATAGCGACCTGTGCCGGCAGTACCGGTGGTGGCATCAAGATGATCCGCCTGATCCTGATTTTAAAGCAGGCTCGCAATGAGCTGATTCGAATCGTTCACCCGCGGGCAGTGGTTCCGGTCAAGTTCGGGCGGTCCATCATCGAACCGGCGGTTTTGCAGTCGATCCTTGGCTTTCTTGTGGTCTACCTGCTCGCTATCTGCCTGGGCACCCTGGTGCTGTTGTTTACCGGACTGGACCCTGTGACTGCCTTCACGGCCGTGATTGCCTCAATCAACAACACCGGTCCGGGGCTTGGTGAAGTAGGTCCGGCTGGGAATTACAAAGGCCTGAGCGACCTGCAAACCTGGGTTTGCAGTTCGCTGATGCTGCTCGGCCGTCTTGAATTAATGTCTGTACTCGTGCTTTTTGTACCGCATTTCTGGCGCCACTAAAGTTGGCGCCAAATTCGTTTTTCGAGTTCGGTCAATCGGTCTGAATCATCAACCAGCCTTCGCATCTCGTCGGGGCTGGCCATCAAAGCAATTTGCCTGACCTGGCCTGCCAGCTCGCGAAAACGCTCAAGCGCAAGCTGCGGATCCTGCACCAGACGTGCTAAGGGAATACCTTGCTGATCCTCGAGCGATGCTTTTTCCTGATTGACTCTTTCAATCAGCCGATTCACTTCGTCTTCGCTTAAATGCAAACGCTTGGCCTCGCGCTCCAGCACGTCGCGTTCCTCCGCGCTCAAATGACCATCGGCAAGCATCACATAGAGCTCGTTCATCAGTGTTTCACGCTCGATGCGCAACTGGTCGCTGAAAGCAGACGACAAGATCCCAGCCGGGATCGCAAAAATGCCGATACCCAACAGTGCAAGAATGATGGTCATCAGGCGCCCCATGACGGTTACCGGGGAGATATCGCCGTAACCTACCGAAGCCAGGGTGATCACAGCCCAGTAAATTGATGCAGGGATGTTCTCGAACTTATCCGGCTGGGCCTCATGCTCGAACAAGAATCCCAGGCTTGCGGTGAGCACCACCAAAAGCATCATGATAAACACCGAGGCACTCATGACCGGCCATTCGCGTTTGATCACGATAAACAAGGTGTTGGTGCTGCCGGTGTACTTGGTGAGCTTGAGCAGCCGCAATAGCCTGAACACCCGCAGAAAACGCAAGTCAAAGAGGTGGTGCAAAAACGCCTCAAGGAAAAATGGCAGAACCGCCAGCAAATCAATGACCGCACTGCCCGAGCGCATGTACTTGAAGCGACCCAAGAAGGCATGCTTGTGGCCATCTGATTCAACCACGGTGTACATACGCAGCAAGTACTCCAGGCTGAAAACACCGACCGCTATCGTGTCAAGGATGATGAATTCCAGATTGAGGATGTAGTGCACGCTGGCAACCGACTCCAGCACCACGGCAGCCACCGACACCACCACCCAGACCATGATGAAGCTGTCAAAGTACTCATGAAGCCGTCCGCCATACTCACTGGGCCACACCAGAGCATGCAGCTTTTGCCGAAAGCTGCGTCCTTCGTTGAGTTGCCGGAACTCGTGAAAGGCCGGGATCAAAAGGCGAAACAGCTTCAAGATCCGCAACAGTCGCAGCGCCCTGAGCATGCGCAAATCAATCTGAATAAAAGCCGCCAGGTAAAAGGGCAGAATCGCCACCAGATCAATCAGCGCAAAGGGGCTTCGCGCATAGGCCAGCCTCGGCAGGCTCGCATCCTTGAATTCCTTGTCTTCAGGCGCAAGGTAAAGCCGCAGCAGGTACTCCACCGTGAAGATCCCCACCGATACCAGATCAAACACATGGAACCAGCTTGCATACGGCTGATAGATCGCAGGCACATGCTCAAACACCAGCGCAAACAAATTGGCGATGATCAGCAAGGCCACCCAGCGCTCAATAAACTGGGCGTAGTTACCCTCGATCTCGCTGTTTAGCAACCAGTTATAGAGCCAACGTCGAAGGCTTTTGACTTCAGAGAGTCTGAGCTCTGGGTTGGTGATGACATCCTCATCCACTTCATGGGGCGCTGTCTTCAACGCTGCTACTCCTCAAATGCAGCAAGCCCTCGCGCTTTGAACGAAAGCCAGAGGATTGCAGTGTACGGTTTTTTACTTAGTGTCTTATAAACCGAACGGTGCATCGTTGGCAAGCAACTATTCGTGCGATTTGAGCTCGGGTCTCTCGTTCACTTGGGGCTGCGCCGCATTGGCGCCTAAGCGCTCGGCCTCAGCCTCGGCCTCCCGTTGCGCCTTTAAAAGGGCCTTATCCTTTTGAAGTGACCCGTACTGCCAGATAAAAAAGAGCACAAAAAGTACAAAAAACAAAAGCTCTGCCGCGATGAAGTACCACCAATCCATCGCTTCAGTGCCCCGACCGCTAAACTTCTGCCAAGCGCCTTGACGGCCTTAGCCTCATCGCTTGGGGTCCCTTAGGGATTCGAGTCGATGCGTGTGCTCAAGAATACGCTGCACAAACTGCTTGAGCACCTTGTAGTCGCCCGACATGACCGAGTCATAAGCCTGGTCGCTGAGGCTGCTCAGCAATCCGCTCTGTTTGGCAATCGCCAGCAATTCCTCGTCGCTCATCCAATGCTCCACGCTGCGGGGACAAGCCCTCTGATGAGCGGAGTCTGCGCTATCACCTCCCCCGAAATCGAACAATCCTGACTGAATCAATCGGTCGAGAGCGCCACAGCACGAGGCTGACTAGTAAGTTTCCAGGTGGAGTCGTCCTTCACGCTTAAGGCTCGCACCAAGCAAGTCCCAGGAAAGGCCTGCCTGCCCTGCGATGTCTCGCAATGCGAGGACGACACCTTCTTCCATCGCCTTAAGTCCGCAAACATAAAAGTAGCAGTTGGGATCTTGAAGCATCCGCGCAAGGTCTGCTGCCCGGTCACGCATGGCATCCTGGACATAACGTTTTGCCTGCCCGGGGGTTCGACTCAATGCAAGCTCGATATCGATGAAGTCTTTTGGCAAGCTTTGTAGCGGTCCGAAATAAGGCAGCTCCTGCTTTGTCCTCGCGCCAAAAAACAACATCAACTTGCCGCCTTCAAAGCGCCCGGACTGACGCAAGCGCCTGCGCCATTCGGTCATCGCGCGCATCGGTGCGCTCCCGGTTCCGGTACAAATCATCACAAGGCTGCTGCGCGGATGGTTTGGCATGAGAAAGCTCGTGCCGAAGGGGCCGATTATCCGGACTTTCTCACCGATCAGCAGGTCACAAAGGTAGTTGCTTGCCACACCGCGAACCGGATTGCCCTGATGATCTTCCAAGACGCGCTTTACCGTCAGCGAAACATTGTTGTAGCCAGGCCTCTCACCGTTACGCGGCGAGGCGACCGAATACTGTCTGGCGTGGTGGGCTTTGCCCTGCCGATCCTCACCCGGGGGAATGACGCCGATGCTTTGACCTTCGAGCACAGGAAAAGGCATCGATCCGAAATCAAGAACAATATGATGGGTGTCATATTCCTTGCCGACTTCGGTGACCCGAACATTGCCGGTCACCGTTGCGAGGATGCAGGCTTCGGATGCTTTGACGCCATAAAGATGAACGTAAGGATGCGCTGCTGACCAAGGTGGCAGGGTCGACGCACAGTGGCTGACCTGAAAACCAGCAAGTTGGGCAGGATCGGACGCATCCCTCGCTGGGGGTCTCGATTCCAGCGCTGTGTTCGCCACCTCTTCAATGCCGACGCGGCGAAGTTCGACCTCCGAGAGCTCATCCGGCAGCTCATCCCAACTCAGTTGCGCATCAAGGCTGTAGGCCATTTCTCGCGGCATGTCTCGCCAGTTATCGATCGAGCCGGTCGGACAAGGTGGCACGCAGGCCATGCAATGGTTACATTTTTCAGAATCCACAACGTAGTTGCGATCGTCATGGGTAATTGCACCGACCGGACAAGTCGCCTCGCAGGTGTTACAACGAATGCAAATGACCGGGTCGATCAGATGCTGCTTGATCAGAACGCTCGCAACCATGGCCTTCGCAACAAATCAGTTAAACCGAATGTAATCAAAATGAGCAGGTTGCCGGTTGATGCCTGTCAGCGGAGGCGCAATCCAGTTGGCAAATTGCCCAGGCTCGACACAGCGCCCCATCAGACTCGCCACAAAGGCTCGATCGCTGGCAGAGGGGAGCCATTGATCGACCTGAGCCTCCCAGTCGGAGGCGCTAATCACGCGCCCGTCCGGAGAAACTTTCACACCTGAGAGCGAACCAATATTGCGATGAAAGGCCTTGTGGGGAACCTGCAGCCTGAAGGGAATGGCTGCCTTTTCGATCAGCTTGTTCCAACGTCCCACGCCGCCAATCGAGTCCTTGATGTAGTCATCGCGGAGCACTTCGTTGAGGGCGTTGAGCATGGGAACCTCTTTTTCAACCAACTGATCCTGCCGGATCTCCAGCACCTTGTAACGATCTTGCTTCAGACGATGATCATCGCCGCGTTTGCTTTCTTCAAAGCGGCCCTTCAGTCCGGTGCTGTAAAAGCTCGCAGCATTGGATGATTCATCGGCACCGAACAAATCGATCGTCACCGAGAAGTGGAAATTCAGATACCGCTGGATGGTCGGCAGATCGATGACGCCAGCGGCACGAATCTTTGCCACATCGTCGGTTTTAAGCTCGTTCATGACCTGACAGGTTCGGCTGATCACCCGGCCCACGCCGGACTCGCCGACAAACATATGGTGAGCCTCTTCGGTCAGCATGAATTTTGTCGTGCGGGCGAGCGGATCAAAGGCGCTTTCGGCAAGCGCACAAAGCTGGAACTTGCCGTCACGGTCGGTGAAATAGGTGAACATGAAAAACGCTAGCCAGTCCGGCGTTTGCTCGTTGAATGCCTGAAGGATCCGCGGATTATCGGTCTGCCCCGAGCGTCGCTCCAAAAGCGCCTCGCCCTCATCGCGTCCGTCTCGACCGAAGTACTTGTGCAGCAAATACACCATAGCCCAGAGGTGGCGGCCCTCTTCGACGTTGACCTGAAACAGATTTCTCAAGTCGTACTGGCTTGGCGCCGTGAGACCCAGGTGACGCTGTTGCTCAACCGAGGCTGGTTCTGTGTCGCCCTGCGTGACGATGATTCGGCGAAGATTGGCGCGGTACTCGCCTGGAACCTCCTGCCAGACATCCTCACCCATGTGATCGCCAAAATGAATCTTGCGGCCCTGCTCGCCGGGATTCAGAAAAATTCCCCACCGGTAGTCGGGCATTTTCACGTGACCGAACTGCGCCCAGCCCTGAGGATCGACACTGACTGCGGTACGCAGATAAACATCAACATTTTGGGAACCCTCTGGGCCCATATCGTTCCACCAACTCAAATAGTTGGGCTGCCACTGCTCAAGCGCGCGCTGCAAACCGCGGTCCTCGCTAAGATTGACGTTGTTGGGAATCGTTTCGCTGTAGTTGATCGTCATGATTTCACTCCTGTTGTCATTCCCAGCACGCTCAAACGCGATGCCAGTCAAAAATCGCTCTTTCACCTTTACCGTAAACCTTCAAAGCGCCCTTTTCGCCGACCGCATTGGGTCGCTGAAAAATCCAGTTCTGCCATGCCGTCAAACGGCCAAAAACCCGCGTGAGCATGTTTTCCTGACCATTAAACCGAAGGTTGGCTTCCATGCCGGTGAGCGCATCCGGGCTCATCGCAACCCGCTCTTCGATCGCAAGGCGCAATTCGTCCTGCCAATCGATATCGTCCGGATTGCGGGTGTTGAGCCCAAGGGTATGGGCTTGATCGGCGTCGAGCCCTTTACCCATCACAGCGTAAAGCGCATCAAGCTGCGCTTGCTCGCCGTAAAAACGACGCTGCAATCGACTCTCATCGGTCGCCATCGGATAGCTGCCGAAGTTGACTTCACTGAGGGTGATCAGCGGTGCCTGGTCAGGCGCATCGGGTAAGGCCAAGTGGTAGATTCGGTCGCAGGCAAGTGCGAGTTCGAAAAAACTGCCCGCAAAGCAGCTTGATTGATCGACGATGGCAAACAAGCTGCGCGATGTCAGATCAAGCCGACTGAAGCTGCGGCGCAACCACCCAATCGTTTCGCGGACCAGCCAATGCTGCCGATGCGCAAGCAAGCAGGCATCCATGGCCAGAACCGAGGCGGCATTGCCGCGCGTTTGGATCAGCCAAATGCCGATGTCAAGCTCATGAGTCCGCATCTGGAGGATCGCATCATCGAGTTGCCTTGCCAGCGCCAGGGGATACCACTGGTCAGCCGCTGCTTCAATCGTCGCCAGATCGTCCGCAGGAGGCTCAAGCGGTGCGTGCACCGTAAAGCTTGCAAGGCGCCTCACCCGATCGATGTCGACCACCACATGGTCGTAGACCAAGCGATCGGCTTCGATGCTTCGCTGCAAAGCGCCAAGCCGAATTCCTTTCGCATCAGCTGGACGATCACTCAGTTGCGCAAGCGCAAGCGCTCTTGCCCTCACCTGCGCATCGAACTGGGCGGGCTTGGCAATCTCGTCGACCAATCGCCAGTCCTTTGCCTTTTGCCCGCGAACGCCTTCATTCGTTGTGCAAAAAATATCGGCAAGATCATGGCGAACTTTGCGCTTATCAGTCACCCGCGTGAGTCCGCCGGTGCCAGGCAACACGCCTAACAAGGGGACCTCCGGCAGGCTGACCGCGCTGCTTCGGTCATCGATCAACACAATCTCATCGCAGGCCAGGGCCAATTCGTAGCCTCCTCCCGCGCAAGCGCCATTAACCGCTGCCAAAAATTTCAGACCGCTGTACCTGGATGCGTCTTCCAGCCCGTTTCGTGTCTCGTTGGTGAACTTGCAAAAGTTCACCTTCCAGGCGTGGCTCGATACGCCGAGCATGAATATGTTTGCACCGGAGCAAAACACCTTGTCCTTTAGCGATGTGATGATCACCGATCGAACCTCCGGATGCTCAAACCGGATTCGATTGATTGCATCGTGCAATTCAATGTCTACGCCCAGGTCATAACTGTTGAGCTTCAGTTTGTAGCCTGGACGAAGGTTGGCGTTCTCGTCAAAGTCAGCGGCCAAGGTTGCCACCGGTCCGTCAAAAGTCAGTTTCCAGTGGCGATACGCAGACGGATGCGTCTGATACTCAACGCGGGGGAATTCAATCATCGCAGGCTCCAGGCTCAGACTGTTTGATCGACAATCCGTGAATTTGCACTACACTGCATTAAAGCTCGTTGCATGTATGCACAATACTGCCTAAAAACGTTCCTGTCAAACCATCGCAAGTCGTCAAATCGGCCTCAGGCCTGAATCAAACCGCTTTTTGAAGCGCCTCCCGTACCAGCCTTCGCAACAGACCGAAGGTCTCATCGAGCGCCTGCGCGCTGGTGTTGAGTTGGAAATCGGCCTTCGAATAAAACGCTGCCCGACCGGCGAGAATGCCCCGCAGATCCTCCATCGCCTCTTTGCTGGCGGCCACAGGCCTCACATCGCCTTGTGCAAGCACACGCTTCATATGATCTTCGGGATCCGCCTGCAACCACACGGTGGTGCAGTGCGAGAGCAACAGCGAAAAGGTAGCCGGCTCTGACACCAAGCCCCCAGGCGTTTCAATCACCGCTTCGGTGTAGATCTGTATCGTCTCCTCAAGGGCTCGTCGCTCGTAACGCCGGTAGGCGTTGACCCCATAGAGGCTCTGGATCTCCGCAATGCTGCAGCCAGCAAATTTCTCGATCTCGCGGCTCAATGCAACAAAGGGAACGTCAAGATCTTCAGCGAGCATGCGCCCGAGCGTTGATTTTCCGGCGCCGCGCAAACCAATCAGCGCAACCCGCGGATCATGCCTTGCAGCAGGCTGCTGCGCAGGCTCAGGCTGGCTGAGCATGCTCCAGAGCGTAAGTCGGGCGCGACGCAAGGTAGCCTCATCCCGATGCTCAAGCATGTCGCGAAGCATCAGCCACTCGGGCGACGATGTCGTCACATCACCGATCAAGGCTGCCAACGAGCACTGTAAGGTCTGCGCCACCTGTAAGAGCACCAAAATGGAGGCGTTCCCCACACCATATTCGAGATTCGCCCAGTGCCGCTCGGAGACGCCAGCTGCAAGCGCCGCTGATTTTCGGGTCATCGCCTTGCGGGCCCGAAGCTGCCGGACCCGTTCGCCCAAAGCAACAAGAAAGGGATTTTTCAGCGCATGAGCGTCGACCGATGCCGTAGCGAGCGTCTGCGCGGGATGATTTCCCTGCTCAGAAATAGGAACTATATTGCTTGACATGAAGCCCGAATCACTTTACATTGATTGCACGCACAATACTGCATCTTCAAATCGGGTGCAAGGATAAGGGCAGTTGAAGACTTCGGGCAAAACGAGAGCTTCACCCCAGGAAAAGGAGACAAGTTCATGGCATCACAGCCAGCATTGACCGACCCCCCAACGCTTTGCACGCCCTTCAATGTGGCGCAGCATTGGCTGACCGTAAACGCAGACCGCCCAGAGAAACTAGCCTTTGTCGATGACCGTGAAAGCTTGCGGTTTGCCGAACTGGACCACAGGGTTCGCACACTTGCCGCCGGCTTGAAGGCACTGGGTCTGCGGCGTGAAGAACGCGTCCTTTTGCTGATGCTTGATGGCTGCGACTGGCCGGTTTGCTTTCTCGCTGCGATGTACGCAGGCCTGGTACCGGTGGCCGTCAACACGATTTTGATGGCCGATGACTATGCTTTCATGCTTGAACATTCACGCGCTCAAGCCGCATTGGTTTCAGGCAGCTTGCTTGACAATTTGAGCACCGCGATGGCCCGCAGCAAGCATGAGATTCGTGCGCTGATTGTGTCAAAGCCCGAAACACCTTTGCAGTCCGGGCAAGTCGCGCTTGATAGCTTGATGGCAGGCCAGGAACCGGATGCCCAGTGTGCGCCGACCGGACCGGATGACCCGGCTTTTTGGCTGTATTCCTCGGGCTCAACCGGCAGTCCGAAGGGAACAGTCCATACCCATGCCAATCCCTACTGGACTGCAGAGCTCTATGGCAAGCGTGTCCTCGGGATCAAGGAGTCGGATGTATGCTTCTCGGCGGCAAAACTTTTTTTTGCTTACGGACTTGGAAACGCGCTTTCCTTTCCGCTTTCGGTCGGTGCAACCACGCTCTTGATGTCCGAACGGGCCACCGCTGAGGCCAGCTTTCGCAGGTTGCGCGGTGAAATCGGCGAACTGAAACCGACCCTTTTTTTCGGAGCCCCGACTGGCTACGCTGCGATGCTCGCCCACCCGAAGCTACCGCAGCGCGATGATCTTGCGCTCCGCCTTGCATCGTCGGCGGGTGAGGCGCTGCCTGCGGACATTGGCGAACGATTCAAAGCCCATTTTGGTGTCGACATCATTGATGGCATCGGCTCCACCGAGATGCTTCACATCTTTCTCAGTAACACGCCCCAGCGGGTTCGCTACGGCAGCACCGGCTGGCCGGTTCCGGGTTATCAGGTTCAGCTCAGGAGCGAAACCGGCGAGCCGGTGCGAGACGGCGAAACCGGCGATCTCTTTATCAAGGGGCCGAGCGCTGCGATGATGTACTGGGGAAACCGGGTCAAGTCCCGCGAAACTTTCCAGGGCGAGTGGACAAAAAGCGGCGATAAATACCTGCGCAATCCCGATGGCAGCTACACCTACGCCGGCCGCAGCGACGACATGCTCAAGGTAAGCGGAATTTACGTGAGCCCCTTTGAAGTTGAGGCTACACTCATCGAGCATCCAGCAGTGCTAGAAACTGCAGTCATCGGTAAAGAGGACGCCGACGGCCTCACCAAGACCAAAGCCTTTGTGGTGCTCAAGCCCGGTCAGCAAGTCGATGAAGAGGCCTTGAAGCATGAATTAAAAACCATCGTCAAAGAACGACTTGCACCTTTTAAATATCCGCGATTTATCGAATTTGTCGATGAGCTTCCCAAAACCGCTACCGGAAAGATCCAGCGCTTTAAATTGCGAGCCCTTGAAAAAGAGCGCACAACTTAGTTTCACGCCGAAGGCCCAGACCCACAGGCGATCAGGATTTCAACCAGACCGATGGAGAACAAGGCTATGAATCAAAACCAGCACAACAAGCTCTGCAATAGCTTTCCTGCGCAAGGCAGCCAAGTTGCCTCGCAAGGCAACAGTGCCGTCGCGCGTCGCAGCGATGTGCGATGTGGCGTCATCACGCGCTTGATTCTTGCTGCGGTTGCGCTTTCAACCGCAGCCGCGATGCCCTCACAGGCGCAAACCAAAGAGGGCAAGGTCAAGGTCGGTTTGATGCTGCCCTACACCGGCACCTTTGCCGCATTGGGCACCGCGATCGAAAACGGATTCAGGCTTCACCTTGCTGAGCACGGCGGCAAGCTTGGTACGCGCGAGGTTGAATTGGTGAAGGTGGATGATGAGTCCGATCCGGCCAAGGCCACCGATAATGTCAACAAGCTGATCAAACGCGACAATGTCGATGTCATTATTGGGACGGTTCACTCGGGCGTTGCGATGGCAATGGCCAAAGCGGCGAAAGACAGCGGCACCATCCTCATCGTACCCAACGCGGGAGCAGACGCGGTCACCGGTCCCATGTGCGCCCCCAACATCTTTCGATCAAGTTTCAGTAACTGGCAGCCTGGTTATGCCATGGGCGAGGTGATGGCAAAAAAGGGCTACAAGCGGGTTGTGACAATCACCTGGAAGTACGCAGCCGGTGATGAATCGGTCCGCGGATTCAAGGAGGCCTACGAAAAATCGGGAGGCAAGGTCATCAAGGAACTGAGCCTACCCTTCCCGAATGTTGAGTTCCAGGCCCTTTTAACCGAAATCGCTGCGAGCAAGCCTGATGCGGTGTATACCTTTTTTGCCGGCGGGGGTGCAGTCAAGTTTGTCAAAGACTATGCCGCAGCTGGTTTGAAAAAATCCATACCGTTATACGGCGCTGGCTTTCTCACCGATGGCACGCTTGAGGCCCAAGGGGCAGACGCCGAGGGTTTGTTCACCACCCTGCACTACGCAGACAGCCTTTCGACCGCCCGAGACCAAGTCTTCCGACTGGCCTATGCCAAGACTTTCAAGATGCAGCCCGATGTTTACGCGGTGCAAGGCTACGACGCCGCACAAATGCTCGGCGTCGGACTCGGGGCGGTTAAAGGCGACTTGAGCCGGAAGGCCGATTTCGCAGCGGCGCTCAAGTCAGCCAGGATCGAGAGCCCCCGCGGTAGCTTCACGCTGGGCAGCAATCACAATCCGGTGCAAGATGTTTACCTTCGTCAAGTGGTCGGCAAAGAAAACAAAGTCATCAGTGTTGCCTCCAAGGCGCTGGCCGACCCAGGCCGGGGCTGCAAGATGTAACGGGGCAGGCTGCCACTGAGATGGATTTTTCGATTTTTCTCATCCAGTGCCTCAACGCCCTCCAATACGGACTGTTGCTGTTTTTGGTGGCTTCGGGCTTGACCCTGATTTTTGGGATCATGGGTGTGATCAATCTTGCGCACGGCAGCTTTTACATGATCGGCGCCTACATGGCATTTGGGCTTGCGCCGATCGTGCAGACTGCCTTTGGCGGTGGTTTTTTTTCAACGCTGCTTGTCGGGACCTTTCTCGCGGTGCTTTTGGGTTACCTGCTTGAATGGGCTTTTTATAGCTACCTTTATGATCGGGAGCATTTGCAGCAGGTCTTGATGACCTACGGGCTGATTCTGGTTTTTGAGGAGTTGCGCAGCCTGATCATTGGCGATGATGTTCACGGGGTCGATGTTCCCGCTTACCTGAGCGCTTCGATCGCCTTGGGTCAAACCATGAGCTATCCGGTGTACCGCCTCTTTATCAGCGGCCTTTGTCTCTGCCTGGCCCTTGGCATGTATATCGTCTTCACACGAACAAGGCTCGGGATGATGATTCGCGCTGGAAGCAGCAACCGTGAGATGGTGCAATCGCTTGGCATCGATATCAAGTTTTTATATCGGATTGTTTTCGCCGCTGGCGTTGCGCTTGCGGCATTGGCCGGGATGGTCGCCGCACCGGTATCGTCGGTCTACCCCAACATGGGCGGGCAGGTGTTGATCATCTGCTTTGTGGTTGTGGTGATCGGTGGCATCGGCTCGATTCGAGGCGCCTTGTTGGCGGCGCTCCTCATTGGCTTTGCGGATACCTTCGGGAAGGTTCTGATCCCGCAAGCATCCGGTGTTCTCATTTATATCATGATGGCCATGATTCTTATCTGGAAACCACAAGGGCTTTTCAAAGCCGGCTGAACCGGCATCCGGATCATGACGGCCAAGCGAGCATCGCCCCTGGTTTTTGTCGCCCTGTGTTTTTCGGCGCTGGCACTCTACCCGCTCGTTGGCGGACAGTTTGGTGTTGACCTGGTGAGCAAGATCATGATTTATGCAATCTTCGCGCTCAGTCTCGAACTCCTGGTGGGAGGCACTGGTCTTGTCTGTTTTGGCCATGCCGCGTTTTTCGGGATCGGTGCCTATGCCGCCGTCTTGCTTGCACCCGAAACCGAGGCGGCAGGCGCTGGTTTGCTGGCACTTTCGGTTCTCATGGCGGCCGCTTATGCCCTCGTTGTGGGTGCACTTTCGCTTCGCACATCGGGCGTTTACTTCATTATGGTAACGCTTGCGTTTGCGCAAATGGCCTACTACCTGGTTCACGATACGCCGCTTGGCGGCGGCACCGATGGTATTTATCTTTTGATCAAACCGGTTTTCGGAGCCTTTGATCTGGATCGGCCGCTGAACCTTTACTTTCTCATTCTCCTGAGCCTTGTGCTGGTCTTCGCTTTCCTGGCCCTGTTGTACCGGTCTCGGTTCGGTCGTGCGCTCGCAGGTATCCGGGTCAATGAACAGCGAATGCGGGCCACCGGCTTTTCCACCTATCCCTACAAGCTCGCAGCGTTTACGCTCTCGGGTGCACTGGCGGGCTTGGCAGGCTTTTTGTTTGCTGTCAAAGATGGTTTCGTGAATCCCGAGATGCTCAGCTGGCACTTATCAGGGTCGGTTCTCATCATGCTGATTTTGGGTGGGATCGGACACTTGCGGGGCGCACTGATCGGAGCATTCTCCTTTGCCTTACTCCAGGAATTTTTCAAGTCCGAAGCCGTTTTCGGATCCTTTGCCAAGCACTGGCATCTGGGCTTGGGACTGAGCATCATGGCCTGCGTTGCCCTGCTGCCGCATGGCCTTGTGGGCATCCCAGGTCAATTACGCGAGCGCTTGGCCCGGCAGGCTGCGCAGCGTTCGCAAGGCACAGGGGCAGTCGATGAGCGGATCTGAGCCCGAACAAAACGGAGCCAACCCCATTCTGCGTTGCGAAAATCTTTCCCGGCGGTGGGGTGGCTTGCTTGCGGTTAACCAGGTTTCCCTCGCCTTCTGGCGCGGTGAGGTGCACGCTGTCATCGGCACAAACGGCGCAGGCAAATCCACCCTGATCCATATGCTCTGCGGTGAGATCGAACCAACGTCGGGGTCGGTGTTTCTTCATTCAGCCGATGTGACCCGATGGTCACAAGCCCGCCGCGCGCGGGCAGGACTTGGCCGCAGCTATCAGCGCAGCACGATTTTCCCGAGCTTTAGCGTGCTTGAAAATTGCAGACTTGCTGCTCAGGCTCGATCACCCAAGCCCTGGCACTGGTGGGAGCCGGCCTCGCGTTGCGAGGCGAGCCTTGCTGCAGCCACGCTGGCAGCCCGACAGAGCGGCTTACACGATGACCTAGACCGCGCGGCGGGGCTATTGAGTCACGGCCAGAAGCGACAACTTGAAATCGCGATGTGTCTGGCAACTGCTCCGCAAGTTCTGCTGCTCGATGAGCCCTTGGCCGGCATGGGCGCAGAGGAGACCGAACGCATGCTGGCGCTTCTGGCTGCGCTCAAAGCGGATCATGCGATCGTGTTGGTTGAACATGATATGGATGCGGTGTTTCGCATTGCTGATCGCATGACCGTTATGGTTAATGGATCTATTATCGCCTCGGGAAGCCCACAGGCTGTGCGACACAACCCGCAGGTCCAGGCCGCTTACCTTGGTGAGCATTGACATGCGCTCGCAGGCCTTGCAAGAACCCATCCTGCAGGCACAGGCTGTGCACGCTTGGTATGGATCAAGCCACATCGTGCATGGCATCGATCTGACAATCAGCCGAGGCCAAACGCTTGCTTTGCTCGGCCGCAACGGGATGGGCAAAAGCACGCTGATTCGCTGTCTGCTTGGACACGTCAGCCAGCGTGAAGGTCGCGTGTTGTTATTCGGGCAGGATGTTTCAAAGCGACCCCCGCACGAGATTGCGCGCCGTGGCGTGGCCTATGTACCGGAAGGCAGAGGCATTTTCCCGAATCTCTCGGTTCGCGAAAATCTTGTCATGGCCGCGCGTCCTTCGCCTCAACAAAGGCGCGGCTGGGACTTGCACCGCGTGTGGGCGAGTTTTCCGCGACTTGCCGAGCGGATTCATCACCTCGGTTCGCAGCTGTCGGGCGGTGAGCAGCAAATGCTCGCGATTGGCCGAGCGCTGATGACGCAGCCCGAATTGATCATCTTGGATGAAGCCACTGAAGGTCTTGCTCCGCTGATCGTGGCTGAGATCTGGCGTGTGATTGGCACCGTCCGCGAAGACGGCATCGCCACACTGATCGTGGATCGGGATTACCGCAAACTACTCGCCCACGCCGACCAAGCCATCGTTTTGCAAAAAGGCAAAATTGTCTTGGGCGGCGAGGCCGCTGCGCTTCGTGATAACCCCTTGCTCGCCACCCTTCTTGGTGTGTGACCTGGCAAAGCGCAGGCAAAACCCGAAGCAGCTGGGATGGCTAGGTATGGAGGCTCGATGAAAGCGCCCGCACGATGAAGCTTGACAGGGCTTGAAGGCGTCGCTATTTATCGGACAAGGAGAGTTAAAGTTGCCTTTTGAGCATTGCAAGGTTTGCAAAAAGTGCTGCCACGTTGACCCGGGCTATCCGTCACTGGAAGTTCCTTTGCTAGCGGCTGAACAAAAACGCTGGAAGCAGCTTGTGATCGACACATCCTGCCGTTTTCTGGGGGCTTCCGGTTGCGATCTAGGCAGCGCCAAGCCCTTTGCCTGCGAGCAGTACCCTCTGTCATACGACCCGGATCAGAATCGCTATTATTTTGATGCCGACTGTCCGCTCTTTGAGCGGTATCAGGACGAATTGCGTGTTGACGGCAGTCAGGCGCAGGAGCACTTTGAACGCATTCGCAATCGTATTGACGCGCTCCGGCAACGCCACAGCACATTTTTAGCACGCAACTTTGCGCTCGATACCGACTACTTTGAACTGCTGCCCCTGGAGGTTCCTCAAAAGCTCATCGGGCCGACCAAAACTTAAAAGCTGTGCACCGCACCAAAGCTATGATCGTAATCCATGGTCAGCTCTTCACCTTTGCGGATGCTCAGCAAACTCAGAAAGCTGCCATCGCTTTGCATACGCAGATTGGGCTCTTTGTCATGGTTGAGGTAAACCGCCATATCGACCACGTTCAGACCGGTACTGGGCACAAGAAATCCGGCCTCATCAAAATAGCAGAACATCTTCAATGCTTTTTGAACTGCCTTTGGCAGCGTTTTCACCGCGCTATGACTTAGCCTCAGTTCCCGAAACTTCAAACGACTCACCAGCGGATCAATGCCTTTCGGAATGGATCGGATTGCAAAAACGCCAATACCGTGCCGGGTTGATGGCCTCAATTCACAGTAAAGCTCCTTGCGCAAACCCTCAAGCAAGGCTGCCGCAAGCGCGCCCTGCTGGCAACCCGAATCGCGTGTCATGAGTAAGCCGAGGCTGGATGCCTGCTGAACTCAGCTGCCAGGCAGCAGGAAATCAGCGGCATTCCAGACCCGCTTGGGGTCACGCTCAAGCCGATTCCAGTCAGCGGAGCAAAAATCCGTATGCAGGGGTGAGCCAGAATCGAGCATCAAAGGATGTTGCGCTGGGCACAAGGCAAGCGAGAAGATCGGTTCAACATGGTTAACGAAAAGGCGCTTGTAAGGGAAGTCCCCCACCGGCCCTAAGTTATAATACTCGTAACCTTGATCGTAGGTCCACTGTGCGGCAAGCAAACAGGCATAGAGACCGGGCGAGTGGTTTCGAAACAAGGGATTCCACTGACAAAAACTCCCATAAACCTGGCTGCGCTCGGGCAAGATGATGGAGACGTCGGTAAGTACGATCTGCTCGTCGCCGCTGAGCACTTGCAAAATCAACACATCCAGTTCACTGACGTAATCAAGAAAGCCTTCGACCTCTGCAGGATCAATCGCATAGCGCGCAAAGTGATCAGCGCCCCAGGCATAAATGTCCTTGGCCGTGAGCAATGCCCCGGGCAATTGCTCAACCCGGTGCTCAAAGCGGCGATGCTTTTGCCGCAGCTCCTTGAACTTTCGGGCGCGACGACCTTCGGTCCAATACCCCTGCTCACGAACCGCGACGAAGCCGTAGGCATCATCGATCGGATGACCCCAATCGCTCTCGGGAGGAAGTGCATAAATCAGCAAAGGCTGCGGCGCAATCCGCAACATCGATTCGTTCACATCGATGTAGGGGCAAAGCGCATCCCAGCGGGTCGTGAAATAGGCGATTTCGTCGTGGTAGCTATGGACATACAGATTTGAGGCGGTCCAGCTTTGGTGGCCCAAGCGATACGACCGCTCGGCAAGCTCGAGGTCAGCGAGTGGCTCATAAGACGGGGTTAGAGCAAGCTTTTCCAAAGGCATCCGATACAAATTACTGTAATCATTATTTTATTTATACAACGAACAATGTTTCCCGTACCCCAAGCTTAGCGAACTTTACAGGAATGATTCAAGCCCCCGTTCAGCGTTTCATCAACAAGTCGACAACACGAGGGCACTGCGCAGGTACGAAGTCGGCACAGCGCAGGTACGAAGTTGGCACTGAGCAGTTGCTGAGGATTCGATGAATGCCCGTCCATCTTGATCTCGTTGCTATAACTATCTTTGCAAGTGCCTGCGTTTTTCCCCATCCCGGCTTTGCGACCCAGCGATTAGCACCCAGCCATCACAACCGGCCTGCTGTCGAGACAAGGCTTCAGAGGATTGCCTACCCGCTCCGTCAAGCGAACTGTGGCACCGCAAAACTTTTTTTCTCATTGTGAGAATGATCATTTTGCATTACAAAAAATCTATCTAAGTAATGGATTTTTATATGTCTATAAGGTTTTGATCTGAATATGACTTTTGTTACACTGCAACATGTCAAGTTAACTTGACGTCTACCTCAAATCACAATTTTGTTCTGATTACAGGAGCGGTTTATGTCGCGATTCGAACTGGAAGTGCAAAGATTACAAAAAGATTGGGCGCAAGCGCGCTGGCAAGGACTGGAGCGAAACTACTCGGCTGCCGATGTCGTGCGCTTGCGGGGTTCCGTCAACCTTGAGCACAGCCTTGCAAAACTCGGTGCGGATAAACTCTGGCGACTGCTTCATAGTGAAGATTTCGTGCATACGCTCGGGGCGCTGAGCGGTAATCAGGCCATGCAACAGGCAAAGGCCGGGCTCAAGGCGGTTTACCTCTCGGGATGGCAGGTCGCCGGCGATGCGAATCTGGCAGGCGAGATGTACCCTGATCAATCACTTTATCCGGTCAACTCGGTACCGTCGGTGGTTGAGCGTATCAACAATGCCTTGCTGCGAGCCGATCAGATCCAGTGGATGGAAGGCATTCAAGCCACGGATGCCGGCTATGTGGACTACATGCTCCCAATTGTTGCTGACGCAGAGGCCGGTTTTGGCGGCGTGCTCAACGCTTTTGAGTTGATGAAGGCCATGATCAAAGCGGGCGCTGCAGGCGTGCACTTTGAAGACCAGCTGGCGTCGGCTAAAAAGTGCGGACACCTCGGCGGCAAAGTCCTCGTCCCAACCCGCGAAGCGATATCCAAACTACTGGCAGCGCGGCTTGCTGCCGATGTCATGGGTGTGCCCACGGTTTTGTTGGCCCGCACCGATGCCGAGGCGGCCGATTTGGTGACCTCGGATGTTGATGAACGCGATCGGCCCTTTCTCACGGGGGAGCGCACGGTCGAGGGTTTTTATCGCAGCCGGCCCGGTTTTGAGCAAGCGCTTGCCCGCGGACTTGCTTATGCACCCTTTGCGGACCTGATCTGGTGCGAAACCGGAAAGCCTGATCTGGCCTTTGCAAAGGCCTTCGCCGAAGCGATTCACGCCAAGTTTCCAGGCAAGCTTCTTGCCTATAACTGCTCGCCCTCGTTCAACTGGAAAAAGCATCTTGATGATGCAACGATTGCCAAGTTTCAGCGCGAACTTGCCGCGATGGGTTATAAATTTCAGTTCATCACGCTTGCCGGTTTCCACAGCCTGAACTATTCGATGTTCAATCTCGCCTACGGCTATGCCCGAAATCACATGAGCGCCTTTGTCGAGTTGCAGCAATCGGAGTTTGAAGCCGCTGATCGTGGCTTTACTGCCGTCAAGCACCAGCGCGAAGTCGGTACGGGTTATTTTGATGCGGTCACCACCACCGTCGAACGCGACGCTGCCACCGCAGCACTCAAAGGGTCGACCGAAGATGAGCAGTTCTTCGAACAGAGCACGCCAGTCCGCGTGGTTCGGGCAGCATAACCGGAGGCAAGCTTGTTTATAGTCTTCGCCCATGGCAAAACTTTATTTTCGCTATGCGGCGATGAATGCAGGCAAGTCCACTGCCTTACTTCAGGTGGCGCACAACTACGCAGAGCGCGGGATGCGGGTGATGCTCTTTACCGCTGCGATCGACGGTCGCAGCGGCTTTGGCGTTATCAGCTCGCGACTCGGCATCGAACGACCCGCCTCGTTGTTTGGTCCGGGGACGAGCTTTTTACGCGAGCTTCTTGAGCCTGACCTGTCCTGTGTCTTGATCGATGAGGCCCAGTTCCTGACCGCGTTACAGGTCCGGCAATTGCACCGTCTTGCCCACGAGGACGGACTGCCGGTGATTTGCTACGGACTACGCAGCGACTTTCAAGGTGAAGGCTTTGCAGGCTCCTTGGCCTTGCTTTGCCTTGCCGACGATCTGGAAGAAATGAAAACGATCTGCGCCTGCGGCCGCAAAGCTTCAATGAATCTGCGCATCGATCACAAGGGAATAAGGGTGCGAGAGGGCGCTCAGATTGAGATCGGCGGCAATGAGCGTTACCGCGCCGTCTGTCCCTCGTGTTTTTACGCCGATGACGCTGTGAGTCCCGATAAGGCGCCAGGCTTGTTCGGATGATCTGCGGCAGGGGGCCGCTCTAAGGATTGCCGCGACAAGCCCGAGCGCAGCGCATGGTAGATTCAAAAATCAGATCTCAAATCAGGGCAAAGCCACGATGTTCGATTGGACCAAAGCACTTTCCAGGGTGGCACGCCTTTGCGCAATCGTCGCGGGCATGCTGCTCACAGCCATCACCCTGATGACCTGCCTGAGCGTCATCGGACGCGAAACGCTAGGCAAGCCAATTACCGGCGACTTTGAATTGTCTGGTGTTGCCGCAGGCGCTGCGATCGCCCTATTCATGCCGCTATGCCAGCTGCGAAGGGGCAACATCATCGTTGACTTTTTCACAACCCGCTGCAGCGCCAAAACGATCCAACGATTGGACCAGCTTGGCGCCATCCTGATTGCCGCTTGCTTTGCGCTATTGGCCTGGCGAACCGCAGTCGGTGGGATCAACGCGTTTCGCAGTGGCAGCGGAACCATGATTCTTGGCTTTCCGGAATGGATGACCTACGCCTTTATGGTGCCGGCCTTTTTTCTCGCAGGATTGATCGCACTAGCCCAGGGTGCTGGCCTGATGCCTGACGAAAAGCGACTGCTGCCGTGAGTGCCTTGCAGCTGCTTGCTGTCATGTTTGGCCTGATGCTGACCCTGATGGCTTTTCGCATACCGATAGCGGCAGCGATGTTTCTCGCGGGGGGTGTTGGTTATGTAACGCAAACCGGATGGAGCGGATTTGCCAACTACCTGAACGCTCAAGCCTTTGCCCGCTTTGCAAGTTATGACCTTTCAGTCATTCCGCTTTTTATTCTCATGGGTCATTTCGCAACCCAGGGAGGCATTTCCCGCGCGCTGTTCCGCTTTGCTGCCAGCATCACAGGACGATTCAAGGGCGGCATGGCCATGGCGGCGGTACTGGCGAGCGCGGCTTTCGGTGCGATTTGCGGCTCGTCGGTGGCCACCGCAGCAACCATCACCGGCGTGGCCTTACCCGAGTTAAGGCGGCATGGCTACTCCGGACGCCTGGCAACCGGCACGCTTGCAGCGGCAGGCACGCTGGGCATTCTGATCCCGCCCTCAGTGCCCCTGGTAATTTACGCCATTCTTGCCGAACAAAACATCGCCAAGCTCTTTGCCGCAGCCATGATTCCCGGTCTGATCGCAACCCTTGGCTACCTGGCCGTGATTGCGATTTATGTGCGGGTTGTGCCCGGACATGCCCCGGAAGTCGATCGGCAGGCGCCCGGATTCGACGCCGGCTTGTTGTGGTCGGTTGCGCCGATCCTGTGCATTTTTCTCATCGTTTTCGGCGGCATTTACGGCGGGTTCTTCACGCCGACCGAAGGCGCTGGCGTTGGAGCCGCTTCAACCCTGGTGACCGCCTTGCTTCGACGCGAACTGAGCTGGGAGGGGTTCAAAGAGTGCTTTTATGCAACCGCAGAAAGTTCCGGCATGATTTTTTTGATTTTTCTGGGTGCCGACGTGATGAGCGGCGCACTGGCGCTCAGTGGCGCGACAAGCCAACTGAGCGGTTTCGTGAACCAGCTTGGCTGGTCGCCGCTCACAATCGTGGCGGCGATCCTGCTCTTTTATGTGGTGCTCGGCGCGGTGATGGACGAACTCTCCATGATTCTCTTAACTATACCGATCTTTTTCCCGCTTGTGATGGGCCTGGATTTCGGGATGCCCAAAGAATCCGTGGGCATCTGGTTCGGCATCATGGTGCTGATGGTGGTTGAATTCGGTCTTCTCGCACCGCCCGTGGGATTGAATGTCTATGTGGTCAACAGCATGGCCAGGGAAGTACCGATCGCTGAGAGCTACCGCGGCGTGATGCCCTTTTTGCTGAGCGACAGCCTTCGCACCCTGTTGTTGCTGTTCTTTCCGGGCATTTGTTTATGGCTGGTCAGTGTGCTGAACTGAATTTTTCGCACAAGCAGATGGCCTCAAAACGGCTTTCACGCAGGTGATAGAACGCGTGATAGAGTTGAAGTCAACTTGGTCTCATAAAGCAAAGAGGAGCAATCGATGAAAAACAGAAACGATAAGACCGCTGATCTCAGAGTGGTCGGATCCGTCGCATTGGGGTTGCGTTTTCTGCGTCGTAGTTTCGCAGTGGGGGTCGCGCTTTTTGCGCTCGGCAGCGCGCTTCACACGACGGCCAGCCAGGCACAAACCCGGCTAAAATGGGCTCACGTCTATGAAACCTCAGAGCCCTATCACAAATGGGCGGTTTGGGCCGGCGAGGAATTCAAAAAACGCACCTCCGGCAAGTACGAGATCCAGGTCTTTCCTGCATCAAGTCTCGGAAAGGAAAGCGATATCAATCAGGGATTGCAGCTTGGCACCGTGGACATGATCTACACAGGTGCTTCGTTTGCTGCCCGTTCGTTTCCGCGCCTTGCAGTCAGTTACTATCCATTCACTTTTCGCGATGCCGACCATGTAATCAAGTATGGAAAGAGCGAGGTGTTTCGCGAACTGACCGAAGGTTATAAAAAAGCGACCAATGGCAACACCGTTCTTGCACTTACCTACTACGGCGTTCGCCACTCAACCACCAATAAGCCTTTTAAAAATTGTGACGAAATGAAGGGCCTGAAAATGCGGGTGCCTGATGCGCCTGCCTACACGGCCATGCCCAGAGCTTGCGGTGCCAATCCCACCCCGATTGCCTTTGCCGAGGTTTATCTTGCGCTACAAAACGGCACGGTCGACGCACAGGAAAATCCGCTTCCCACGATCGATGCGAAAAAGTTTTACGAAGTGCAAAAACATATCGTGATGACCGGGCATATTGCTGACGCCCTGCTCACGATCGTTGCACCTACGGTGTGGGCAAAGATGTCTGCTGCTGAGCAAAAGATACTCGCCGAGGTGGCCCAGGACGCCGCGGAAAAGGCAACGCTTGAAATCCGCAAAAGCGAAGCGGAGCTTGTAAACGTCTTTAAAGGTCGGGGTATCAACATCATCGAAGTCGACCGCGCGGCATTTCAGCAGCGCGTGCTCAAGAGCATCGAGTTCAGCTCGATGGGTCTCGATAAACGCGACTGGGACCGCGTGGTTGCCATCAAGTAAGTGAAGCGGCAGCGCGCCGATGCAATCGCCATCTGGCCAGGGCAATGACGATGTGGGCCTTCGCGTGGAGGAAGAAAACGTCGACTTCTCAGGGGTGCCCTGGGAAGCCTGGGTCGGCGTGTTCTTTTTTGCGCTTTTAGCTGCTGTTGTACTCACCCAGTTTGTCACGCGCTACGTCCTTAACGATTCGGCATCTTGGACCGAAGAAATTGCCCGCTACCTCCTGGTGGCCACTGTTTTCAGTGGCGCAGCCATTGGGGTGGCGCGCAACAACCATATTCAGGTTGACTTCGTTTACCGATACCTTCCAAAGCAGGCCAGTCGGATCCTAGCCAGTTTGGTTGACGTTTTGCGAACCGCATTCTTCATTGCGATGGTCTATCTTTGCTACCGCCTCATCGAAAAACTGGGCGCTTCGCGAATGACCGTGATTGATTTGCCTATAGGCATGTTGTATTGGGTTTGCTTTGGCGGTTTTGCTGCGATGGCGCTACGATCGCTACAGATCAGCGCCATCCACTGGCGCAGGGGTTACAGCGTGCTTGAAAGGCCAGAATCCTCCATGCAAGACCGCTGATCTGTCGCCCAAGACCGCATGCTCAAACTGCTATTCCTGTTGCTGATGACGGGCGGTGTTCCAGTCGCCGTGGCGATGGCCGGTTCGTCTTTGATCTACATTTTGATCACCGGTAACTTACCGGCTTTCGCTGTCGTTCATCGGATGGTAAGTGGGGTCGACAGCTTTCCCTTGCTTGCCGTTCCGTTCTTCATTTTTGCCGGCAATCTGATGAACAATGCGGGGATCACGAACCGCATTTATGCCTTCGCGCTTGCACTCGTCGGATGGTTCAAAGGTGGTCTTGGTCACGTCAATGTTGTCGGATCTGTCGTCTTTGCCGGTATGAGCGGAACGGCCATTGCCGATGCTGCCGGTTTAGGGACCATTGAGATAAAGGCCATGAAGGACCACGGATACTCGAGTGAGTTTGCCGTGGGTGTGACGGCTGCGAGTGCCACGCTTGGACCCATCATACCGCCGAGCCTGCCCTTTGTTATTTACGGCATGATGGCCAATGTGTCGGTAGGCGCACTGTTTCTGGCTGGCATCCTGCCCGGCATCATCATGGCCCTCTTGATGATGTTCACCGTCGCCTTTTTTGCCCACCGCCACGGTTGGGGTAGCGATGTGCGATTTGACCGAGTCCGCTTTTTCAAAGCGATCCTTGAGAGCGTGGTTGTTGCAGCCTGGCCTTTAGGCATCTGGCTGATGATCACCCAAGCGGGAACGCATCCGCAGTGGACCGTTGCTACCGGTCTTGCGATCCTCTTTATCTGTGATCGACTGTTCCGATTCCAGGCTGTTCTTCCCATCATGACCCCGGTCCTACTCATTGGAGGGATGACGACAGGCCTTTTTACGCCAACGGAAGGGGCAATTGCTGCTTGCGTATGGGCCATCGTGCTTGGATTGGTCTGGTACCGCACGCTGAGCCTGAGGGCTTTGCTGAAAATCAGCCTCGATACCGTTGAAACCACCGCAACCGTTCTTTTTATTGTTGCCGCTGCGAGTATTTTCGGATGGATGCTGACGGCAACAGGCGTTACCGCGGCGATATCTTCATGGGTACTTGAATTTACAAAAGAACCTTGGGTGTTTTTGCTGCTGGCAAACATCTTGATGCTTTTTGTGGGCTGTTTTCTTGAGCCGACTGCAGCCATCACAATCCTTGTTCCCATTCTTGTACCGATCTGTCAACAACTGGGAATCGACCTTGTCCATTTTGGACTGATTATGGTGCTCAATCTGATGATTGGATTGCTGCATCCGCCAATGGGCATGGTCCTTTTCGTACTTGCCCGCGTCGCGCAATTGTCGGTCGAACGCACCACCATGGCGATCTTGCCATGGCTTTTCCCCTTGTTGTTTTCACTCGCAGTTCTCACGTACGTACCGCAACTTGTGTTGTGGCTACCAAAAAAGTTTTACTGAGGCCTGCAGCAAACGGGTTGAACTCAGAGACTAAGCGGTGATGCGATCAGACAAAGTCGCGCTTGACACCCCACTTGGCCGCAAGCTTTGAAAGCAAATCGCGATGGCGAAAGCCACGACCCGTCATTTTCGAGTCAATCGCATAGCCGTAGCGTTTGATTGCAGCAAGCACAACATCGCTTGCATAGATGCCTGACTTACCCCATTCGGGCTCTGTGATCCGGATTTCAATATCATCAAAAACAATAACGCTCCAGTCGCTTACCTGGCAGGAAATATCACAGCTATTCAACACCGCAGCCATGGTCTCAGGTGGGTAAACCGCGTGCGCACCGAGCCGGTACATCTCATCGAGGAAGCGCTCGCGCGCCTCAAGGTTTGGAAGAAACTGGCGAAAGCGTCCAATAAGACTGATATCGAAATCCTCCACGGTGTAGGTTCGTCCACCGACTGAGGCCTTGACCAACTGGGTCAATAGCTCAAGCGTTTTCTCAAAGCGCCAGTGGTCGTCGGCGGTGATCAGGTAATCGGGAGACGGCTGACGGAAGGGATTCCCGCTTCGCTCGCTGAAGCTCCAATCGTCGATCTTTGCTGCGATTCCCAGTTCATATAAAACCTGGGACAGTTCCCATGCCTGCCAAAGCCATGCCCACCCGGTTTGCTGAGCGGCATCTGAGGGTGCAGGTTCTCGGCTCTCGTCAAGCAAACCGCGCCGGCGCATTGCGTGATAAAGCCTGGCGTCAATCAAGGCATCAGCGGCAATCCTTTGCTCTTCGGTGCCATAGCTTTTACAAAACCAGTCCGCCGCAAGCACCGCATTGGTCAAATCCTTATCAAAATCCTGATAGGCAGCGCCTTCCGCCTTATCGCGATAAAGATAAGGAATTGTTGCTTGGGACTGGTCGCCCAAAAATCGCAACCAATGTATTTCTTCAACACCTGCCAGCACACGATGCTCGTGGTAGGCCACAAGGACTTCGCGCTTTGACGGGTAGGCGGCCAGAACCTTGACTCCGAATCTTCGATACTGCAAATAGTACAAGCCCGGCAAAGTTCCCAAAATGAGAACATCGACAAACCGATTGCTGAAGGCATCAATGGCTGCAAGCCTCGCACTGATTGCTGCCTTGTCACTGCGATCGATTCGGTCAATCAATCGCAGCAACGCGCGTCTGATCACTTTGTCACTTGCCTGCGTGACTTTGCACCCGCTTAGCGTCGCTTGTAGGCCTCAACAGCCCGCTTCAAGTCCCTAAGCTCTTCACAGCCGAAAAAGCAGGCTTTCTCAAGACGCTTGAGCATATCCTCGGCACCGGCAAGATTGTTTTTCATCAGCATCAATTCACCGTAATACTCCAAGGCACCGCGATGGTCCGGCTTGATGCTCAAGGCCTGCTTGTAATGAAACTCAGAGCGGGTGAAATCAGGCGGTTGCAGCTTTCGATAGGCAAAACCCATTAGGTTATGCCAATCGGCGTCGCTCGCCTGGTCTTGCGACTTGAGTTCGTCAAGTGCCTTGCCGACTTCGCCCCGGGCAATCAGTTCAGGAACCTCTTTAAGCCAGCTTCGCTTCGGGCTCGAAGCGACCGCGCTGCTGCTGTCTGAAGCGGCCTGCGCGCCGTTGATCGAGCCAGCACAAAGGAGTAGCAGGGAGAAAGCCACCGCCATGATCTGCCGCTTACCGAGCGGCGCAAGCTTCATCGTGTTAGAACCAATCATCACCTTCTCCTCCATCGACAAAGCCCTCGTCCTGGGGGGCGAGGGAGCTAGTCCAATCGCTTTGCGCTTGCTGCACGGGGTTGTTGGACCACGCGCCGTCTAGCCCGCTGGCTGAGGCCTCAGCGCCTGCACCACCCGGTGAGCCAATCATCTGCTGAACGCCATGCCACAAGGCCTGTCCGATCATGACCCCAGCGGCAGCGCCAACAAGGCTTCCCATGAGGCCCTGCGACCACGAACTTTGCGCCTGCGGCTGGGCACCAACGGCGGGCTGGGCGCCAAAGGGGGCTTGGGCACCAACCGCGGGCTGGGCGCCAAAGGGGGGTTGGGCCTTGGGTAGCGGGCCGGATTGCCGGCCCCAGGCCTGTGAACTGACGAGCGCCGCGCTGCCCGCAGACGACTGCGGTCGCCCTGGAGATGTCGAGGCAGCATCGGCCTCAAGCTGCGCGATCTTTTGCTGCGCAGCTTCGACTGCCATACTCAATGCGAGCGCTCGTTGGGTAAGCAAGTAGGCAGCCTGAGGCTGCCTTGCAAAAGCCTGCTCGATCAGCCTTTGGGCCTGCGAATCAACCTGCGGTGGCGCCGCGTTGACGAGACCGCCAAGAAAACGGATCAATTGTTGCTCTTCAGACGGATTCATATTGGGACTCCTGCAAAAAATACCACCATAGGGCTAAATGAAAAACCGTGCTCTGAGCAAGGTTCAAAACGCCTGTTTCGATGATCAACCAGTTTTCAAGACAAAGGGGTTAACCGATGTATATTCCAGAACATTTTAGGATGAAACAGCAAGATGCGATGTATAAGATCATAAGGAGCCACCCCTTGGGCGTGCTCGTAACCTTGAACGAACAAGGGATTGATGCCAACCATTTACCTTTTGAGCTGGATGCAGACCGCATGCGACTGACCGCCCATGTGGCAAGGGCAAATCCGGTCTGGGAGCAGTGTAGCGATCAAATGCCTGTGCTCGTGGTCTTTCGAGGCGACGCAAGCTATGTCTCGCCGAACTGGTATCCCAGCAAACATGCGTTTCACAGGCAGGTTCCGACCTGGAACTACGAAGCCGTCCATGTTCACGGCCGCATCACAATCCAGGACCATGAAAACTTTGTTCGAGGTTTGGTTGCACGCCTGACCCGAACGCACGAAGCCAGCGAACCCAAACCCTGGCGAATGACCGACTCAGCCCCAGACTATATCGATCGCATGCTCAAAGCGATCGTCGGCATTGAAATCGCTATCGAACGGATGGAAGGCAAGGCGAAGCTGAGTCAGAATCGCGAGGATCGGGATCGCTTGCAAGCGGCTGAGATGCTTGAATCGAAGGGTCATGCGGGCTTGGCAGAAGCGATGCGACAAGCTTAGGCGTCGATGGGATCTGAATGGCTAGGATTTCAAGAGACTTTCAACTTCTGGGCTCATGGCAATCTTGCCTTTGGCAAGACCTGAACGCGCCCTGTCAAGACGCTTAAGATCGTACAAGTAATTGATCATCAATCCATAAGACTGCTTCAAGCCCTTGGGTGAGGGGTCAGCGAGCCAGTTGAGCCGCTCGATTCTTGCGCCGTTGCCTAGATGAAAACGCGCAACCGGATCCACCGGTTCATTGTGTTGATCCAATTGGCTAAGGTAACGAGCCGCAAGCTGCAGATGGATTGTCTTGATGGCATCAGCTTGCTTGGGGCTATCAGGGTTTGGATGGATGAGAGCGTCAGATAGGCTGATGAAAGCATCCTTACTCGATGATCCAATCGGTAGCGTTGCATCAAAAGCTTTGATTGCCTTTTCATCGATCAGAGGCCATTGATCATCGAGTTGCCGGCTAAGCCACTGTCGATAGCCAGGGATGGGCGACAAGGTCACGAAAGTTTTCAGGCGGGGGAAATCAATCGTCAGTTCCTCAACGACTCGCTTGATCAAAGAGTCGCCAAAGGGAATGCCCCTTAAACCGGCTTGCGTGTTGCTGATCGAATAAAAGACGGCAACGCTTGCACTTTTTTGGTCCTGCAGCGACCGATCCTCATCAATGACCGGCGTAATTGCGCTGGGTACAGCATTCATCAGTGCCACTTCGATGAATATCAACGGAATGCCAGGCATCCGCGGATGAAAAAAGCCATAGCAGCGCCGATCGCTCTCCAGTCGTTTTTTGACATCGGACCAGCTGCGGATATCGTGTACCGCTTCGTACTTGATTAAGCGTTCAATCAGTGATGCAGGCGAATCCCAGTTGATGGCGCGCAACTCAAGAAAACTGATGTCGCACCAGGTGCCCAACATGTACTCAAGTTCAAGATCGAGCGCTGCGAGCTGACGCTCTGACTTCAAGAGTGGTTGAAGTTCAGCCCTCATTTCAATCAGAAACTGAAGCCCATGAGGAAAATTTGCAAAACGCTGCAACAGGCGCCTTCGTGGTGAGACGGTCGCTCTTCGATAGCGTACTTCGGCTGCAAGCTCTTCGCTGCTTCCCTGGGCGGCCTCATAACGTAAGCGCTCAAGTTCTGCCTTTGCCTTGTCCGTACCAAACTGTTCTGCCATTAAACGCCAAAAGTCGAGCTTTCTTTCCCGCGTTGAAGCTGAATAAATCATTGCCAGTTGCTGGGCGCGCTTGCCACCTTCGATTTCGCTGATGCTCGGATCAATCACCGCTTGCAGTGCCTGAAAGCTCCGACGCAGTAATCGCGGTGACATCGCTTCATGCTGCTGCTTTAAAGTAGCCGCAAGGCGCTCGGCCGTGTTTCGCCGGGTTGAACTCGGTTTGGCGACGTCTGCGGGTATCTCCTTTGCCACGAGATTTGATGGCTTGGGAGAGAACTTGGCAATCGCAGCCGTCAACCAGTTGACCTTATTCAT
>Ga0214917_10001337_pt1 | contig 31737 bp, 28 predicted proteins | sample LL_1208_BB_MetaG_FD_177983 | JGI IMG/M metagenome (GOLD analysis project Ga0214917, IMG submission 177983) | Freshwater microbial communities from Lake Lanier, Atlanta, Georgia, United States - LL_1208_BB | ecosystem: Environmental > Aquatic > Freshwater > Lake | place: USA: Georgia | collected... | reverse complement strand
ATCAAATTCTCCACCGTGTATCCGGACGCGGTGAAGAAACTTATTTAATTATGCTCCGGGTACTAATACCGCCTGAGCTAAAATTTGGGTCTTGCTCGCATTGAGCAAGAGACGAGACGTGATCGTCTTAGGTGCGCCAACAAGGTCGTAGCCGCGGTCGCCCACGGGGATTACGAACTCTGAAGTTGGGGTCGAGAGTAGGGAAATTGTAACGGTCATAAGGTACTGGCCATTGGACATACGCTCAAAATCCACGCTCGTGGCGTCAGCGCTAGCTACCGCCCAAGAGCCCTTCATACCGAGCGCTACGTAACTGACCTCGTACTTTGTGCCGTTGCCATCGACTGTGATGGTCTGATCGATCATCACGTTTGGTCCACCCCCAGATGTGATGGCCTGGGTGGCCAAAATTGTGCCTTCTTCGGTCGCAATCGGAGTATTGCGGTTTACACGGATCTTTCCGATTGGACCATTTTCACCTGCGACGGTGAATCCTGTTGGGACGCCCTCGTTATCAAGGCCAGGCCAGTAAGCCTTTGCGCTCTTTACGTATACGCCAGAAACCATGGTTGATGACTTCTTGGCTGGCATCGATAATGATGGAGCAGGCGCTGGTGAATCTGTTGAAGCAGATCCAGCTGTAGCACCTGCAGAATCATTAGTTGAGACCGTTGGAAGAACGCCTTCACGGCCAGTCATTGAGTTAAAGCCAAGGAACGCTGTAACTACCAATAGTAAGGAGAGAGCGACTTTAGAAGACTTGGCAGCAAGCTCGGCCGCCTTCTTGTAGGTGGTTGAAAGCATGTCTAGAGCTGTAAGACCACGCTCTTCATCAATAACAAGCTCTGAAAGTACGCGGCGAAGTGATGTGCGAGCGCGAGAAACGGTGTGGCGCACTGCGGATTCCTTGATTCCAAGCTCCGCAGCAATTTCCTCTGTTGAACGGCCTTCCATCTCCCACATAACGAGCGCTGCGCGCTCGGCAGGTGAAAGGAGAGCCAAAGCCTGACGGATGATTGCCGCGTCCTCTGCCTGAGTAAGAACCTCTGAGTGATCGCCTGAAACCTGCCATGCAGCCTCAACTTCAGCCTGGGCATCGTCGATAACCACAAGGTTTGGACGGCGACCCTCCATGCGGAAGTAATCGATGCAGAGGTTTTCAATGGTGCGGTGCAGATAAGAGAGTGCATGCTCTTTTGATTCAAGCTCAGGGGCAGCGAGCATGAACTTAATGAGGGAATCTTGGGTGATTTCTTCAGCCTTAGCTGAATCCTTCAATACGCGATTGGCATGCGCGAGTAGCTCTGAACGGTGCTCAGTGTAAAAAGCCCCCAGTTCAGCAACTGTCCATACGCTAAGTGCCACTTTATTGATCCTTCATTAACCGGTCTTGTCTTACAGAAGCAACCGTCGCCGCCTCTATCCCCTACTACGAATCCAAGTCTAGATTGTCGCGGCAAGGGGACAAAACGGACAAATCACCTACAACCCCATGAGTTTGGCCTGACGGTTGAAATTCGGGATATCTCTCTTCAGCTCCTCAAACGTTCCGGACGAAATCACTTTCCCGCCCTCAATGTAAATCAAGAGATCCGCCAGTCTTACAGTTGATAAACGATGCGCAATCATCACTATGGTCATTTCCTGTCTCAATGCCTGGATTGCCTGAGAAATGTTTGCCTCGGTATCTCCATCTAACGCACTTGTGGCCTCATCGAGAACCAGGAATTGCGGGTTGGTAAGCAATGCACGTGCAAGACCAATCCGTTGTCGTTGTCCGCCGCTTAATTTCACTCCTCTGTCTCCTACATGCATTTCAATTCCCTGCGGGTTTGACGCCACCAAGCTCTCCAAACTCGAAAGTTTGATGGCTCTGTCAAACGCGGCTTCAGTGAAATCATTTGGGTTATGGCCCAATGCAATATTTTCTTTGAGGCTTCCATTCACAATTACAACATCTTGGGGGACATATCCAATTTTTCCTGGCCATTTTCGAACAACCTCTCCGGGTGAAACTCCAGAGAAAAGAACTTCTCCAGAAGTTGGAGGAATTATACCAAGTAGAACATCCACGAGTGAGGTTTTTCCTGCGCCAGACGGACCGACAACTGCGATGAAATTTCCAGATGGAATTTCAATTGAGACTTCTTTCAAAGAAAATTCGGTGGCGCCGGGATACAAAAGACTTACTTTTGACAACGTCACATCTCCATTAAACACAAAGTTGGGGGTATCGGATTCCTTATTCGCAATCCGCACAGATTCTAATTCATTAATTAACTTTAGGGTTGGGGTTGCAACTCCTAGATTGCTTTTTACTTGAAGGGCACCCTGCTGAACGCGCATAATTGCAGGTGCAATGCGGCTACCTGCAGCTAAGAAAATAGTCAGAGTTCCTATCGCATGAGCTGCATCACGTGTTATAAATTGAATTGCACTCACCACAACGGCGGACACTATTATCGCAGATTCTATGACGTATTTACTTATGTTTGGCATAAATGCCAGCTCGGCGAGGGTATTCGAACTACTTAATCGAAGTGCTTCAATTTTATCCGCATAAAAATTCTTGCGGTTTCGGATAGTTGCCTCTCTATATGTGCTCAAAACTTCAAGTATGGATTCGTAACTAGCAACATTAAGGGCTGCCTCTTCGGATCCAAGTGCGTGCGCTCTCTTATGTAGAATTTTATACAAAAGAAAAGCGATGCCCGAAAAAAAGATAATTCCTAACAATGCTAAAATTGGATCCACCACAAACAATCCAATCGACATTATGATCAAAAGGGAAATATCTGAGACGAGTATCGCTAAAGCGCCGATAATTCCTACTACTATTGCATTTATCCCTGTAGTCAAGGCATAAATGGTCTCTTGAAAAGATCTTTGTTGGATTTCCAATATAGATTGACTCAGAAGCTTTCTTACTAACCTTCCTGAAATTCGTGCACTTCTGCTACTCAAAAAAAATAGGATTCTGCGAGTGATAACGATGGAAAAGAGCGTTCTTGCAACCAGCACAAAGGCGGCCGCAATTCCTAGAACCCCGGCCTGAAATTGGAAGGTTTGATTTTGCAAATGCAGCAAGGTGATTATTGTTAGCACTTTTCCCCGAGGTTGAGTCGATTGCACACCACTTACTGTCAAAGCGCTCAAAACCCCAACTAAAGCTACCCCAAGTAAATCTAGAAAGCCCAATGCAGTTTGAAAAATTATTACAAATGTGAGTTTCTTCTTTTCAGGCTTATTCAAAACACTTAGAACTCTTCGCAGTTGCGAAAAACTGCGGTTTTCTAAGGAACTTGATTTTTTTGCACTCCTCACCATGACTTCACCCTTGTCCAATCTTGTTGAATTAAATTGCTCGGCTCTGGAGCATTTCTGAACCATGGGTCTGGGGCAATAACTGGCGCACTCTCATTGAACCTTAATTGGGCAGCCCACCAACTTAAGGTGGAGTTTGAAATTATAAATGCATCAGCGTGGCGCATGGCTTCGAATGTCGCGCAAGCCTCTCCGCCAAAATCCGGTACGGTTATAACTTTTTCTCTCCACTCATGTGGAACTAAATCTATTGCATTTTCAGGCTCATCTGAAAATAACCAAATTGCATAGTTTTCAAGATTGAGTCGATCTTTTAATAATCCTAAAGAGGTGGCGAAATAACTTGCTGGGAGAGTTCCGAAATGCTCGTGACTCCGATAATCTCCCAATCTGACATGCACCAGGATTGCTTTCTGGTTTTGATTTCTAGAGAGGAATAAGTTGAGTTCCACATTTGATTCTTTAAGTTTGATCCTTTGCATTTCACGCTTTGTGTACGGATCATTTAGCCATTCGTAAGTTTGGAAATATCCAATAAGAAATTCTTTACCTTTTTTTGGAATCTTTAACTCACAATAACCATTATTGCTTGCCGCTATGGGGCGAATTAATTTCCTGTAATAAAGAAAAAGTATAAATCTAGCAGCTACTGAAAAAATGAACTTTACCCTGCGAATTTTGGTCGCAAATGTTTGATTTACACTTTGCCTCAAAAGTAAATTGATAACTTTAGAGTAGAAAGGGTGAGATTTTTTACTTGGCAAAATTTGCACTTGATTCGGAAGTTCAAGGTCATCAATTGCAATTCTTCCGTCACTGGTTAATCTTGGCTTTCCCAAAGTCGATTCAAGGTTGATTTGAGACGGATTTCTATTTATTCCTGCAGCCAACTGGAACAGCTGGTTTCCTAAACCACCGGTGATGTAAATATAAGTAACTCTCTGGCTTAAAGCAAACTTTAACTTCTTGCTCGCCAATACGAATAGACTACCGAAAAACGCGAGTGGGTTTGCTGCCAAAGAACCACAACTTTTCAAAAGCGCAGCAATAAATAGCTTGACATTGCCCTGAGAGCTTAGATTTCTAAGTTGGCTCAGAATCAGTCTCAAAAGAATTAGATAAGCAAATTTATTCCTTACCTTAAATCCATGCTTGGCAAAAAGTCTAACTTCAACAATTACAAATTTTAAATCCTCAAAACTTGAACGCATCGAAGTTAATTGGCCAGGTACCTCTTGAAAATATCGGTATATCTCAGATCTCATGAACAAGATCTCTCTCTCGAAAAATTTTATATTCAAAAGAAATAGCTGATCTTCACCCATACGATATTTGCTAAATGGATTTTCTTCTAATATGGATTTCTTAATTACCATTCGCCATACAGCTGGGCTATAAGCTACATCCCATTTAGAGGAACTATGAATCTTGCGGCTGGTCTTGTGTGTGCTATTTTCAATTGTATAGCCACACACAACTACGTCATAAGGGCCTTTCGAATTTAATTCTTTCCTTACACGGTTTACTTCTGACATATTCAAAATATCGTCAGAATCAGCGAAAACTATCCATTCATGCTTACAATGCTTTAGACCTTCATTTCTTGCAAGTCCTGGAGATCCAGCTTTGATTTTATGTAATTCGATATCTTTAGAATGGTTCCTGGCTACTATTTCTTGGAGTTCCAGCTGCGTGTCTAAGTCAGCAAAATCATGCACAAGAACAACCTGTATTTCAGTTCCGGCAATTTGTGCCAACCATGTCTCTAATTTTGCCAGTTTTCCAGCCATATTCCTGACGGGCACGACTATTGAAATTTTTTCTTCAGGCATTTGGATTCTCGACCCAATAGAGTAAGTAGTTATCGGGCCCTGTGGATGGGTTCTCGGGGGCAATTCGAAGATTTGGTATCTTTTCTCTAATCTCCTCTAGTTTGAGTTTGCCTTTAGATCTTCCCGAGTAATTATTCAATCCACTGTTCATCAAGAAAAATCCATTTTTAGCAAATTTGCAAATACTCTCAAGATATATTTCTTGTACTTCTCTAGGCAGCTCTGAAAAAGCATAATTACTAATTACCAGGTCAATCGATTCGTTTTCAAAATTTTTTGGAGGATATAAAGGAAATTTTGCTTGCTCAACTCCGAGCTCATTAATGAATCTCGAAATTAATTCTTGGACTTCAGGAAGATCAAAAATTTGGTAGGTACTAAATTTCTTGAAGTTCTGTAAGACTGAAAACTGTCCGCCGTATCCCCCGCCTATTTCAACCACGTTAGAAATTTTCTCAAAACCAAATAGTTTCTCAATATCATGGGCCACGGCGATGTATCTAAGGGTTGTCGGGCTAACGGGACCAATCCCTTGAAACTTAAAGGTTCTTGGAGATCCAATTCTATCGTTTAATACGAACTGACTTAACCGAGACTTCCACTCTGGGTAATTGAGATTCAAATAATCTAAGTACCTTTTTCCATCATGATAAGTGAGGTGCTCAAGAATCTCCCTATAGTTATATTTCCGTCTAAATCTTTTGAAAGCGCCTTGTGAAGAAATTATCTCATTGACAGATTTTTCATAAAATGTAACTTGGCTGTCACTCTTATTCCTGTCTCGCGTGAAATGACTGGAATTTTGGGTAATCCGAATCAATTTATTAATAATTTTATGTGGCAAGTCAATTACTGTGTAGACATATGTGTAAAACATAAGAATATAGTAGTCTGTCAGCTTAAGTGAGAATGAAATTTCCCAAAGAAGTTGTTCTGTGAATTCGGCCAGATTTGAGGTGTTATGGACCTAGACATTGCGGTCCTTATTGTCGCTTACCGGAGGGCTGAGAATTTACAACTTATATTAGATTTGTGCCTAAAAGCACGAGTCAAAAGAATTTATATCTCACTTGATGGGTCCAGTGGTGAACATGATGCTGAGGATGTGAAGAGAACTCAACAAATTGCCAACCTATTCAATTTGAGTACTGGCCAGGATGTTAAAATTAAAATTAATTCAACTAATGTTGGAGCTGCAAGATCCGTGATTTCCGGCTGTAATTGGGCTTTTAATAATGAAGATTTCTTAATAATTCTAGAGGATGACTGCATTCCAAACTTAGATTTTTTTGATTTTTGTAGAGAATCCAAAATATTTTTAGAGAATGACTCTAAAATTTATATTGCTTCGGGTTCTCAATTTGCACCCATTGATTTTACTGATTCAGAATGGCTACTTTCGAGATACCCCTTGATTTGGGGTTGGATGACTTCACGAGATAAATGGGTGAAACTATGGGCGAATATTTTGATGAATCCAAGTTTAAAGTTGAGCCAGCGTCGGCGTTTCGTCATTGATGACGTCTATTGGCGAGCGGGAGCAAGAAGAGCTCTGGAGGGCTACATCGATGCATGGGATATTCCAATTGCATGGTCAATTCATAATTTGAATGGTTTTGTCATACAACCTGCGCAAAATCTGATAACTAATCTCGGTCACGACTCAGTTGCAACCCACACCAGAGATGAATCCCAATTCTTAGGGAGATTAACTGGCAAATTCGTGATTAGTGGTAAGGAGCCCCACCATTACCCAGTTATCGACAAGTGGTACCGCCAACATTTTTATCGCATTCGATATCGTCACACCTTAAGCACTCAAATTACTAAAGTCATGGATAGGCTAAACATTAATAAAAAGGTTCGCCATTCGCTGTTAGAGTATTTAATTGCAATCAAATCAAAGACTTGAATAAACTAAAATATTTTTTTCCTACTACTTCGTATGAAAATATACTCTGAGCTTTTTCTCTAATCGCTTTTTTATCATAATCCTTTTTCATTTCTTTAATGGCAAAAATTAAAGCCTCCACGCTGCCTGCGCGCACGATTGGCATATCAAATCCAAGAAGCATTTCAGGGATGCCTCCCGCATCGCTTCCGATAACCGGAGTTCCTACCATTAAAGATTCAGAAATGACACTAGGTAAATTGTCTTGAGTACTAGGAGCAACTATAAAATCTAATTCTTCATACAAAGCAACTCGTTCTTGATCGTTTTTCACATATTTCCTGATGATCTTAATGCGTGGATCAAAATCCGGTAGTTTCCCACGACCCACCAATGTAAGTTGAATAGCGAAGTCTCCTGCTAGTGCATTCAACGCTTCAACCAATAAAGCTAGGCCTTTATATGGGTTGTATAGGTTTTCCGAAATAAACCCTATTTTTATTTCCGTTGAGCCCTGGACTCCAGAAGAAACGCTTCTGATAGTCGATTTAGGTATTGGATTAGGGATAACCTCAAAAACTATTTCATGATTAGCAATTTTGGTTCTTGCCTTATCGGCTAACCATCTTGAAGGTGCAATAAATGAAATATTCGCTAGATTTAGCTTCAGGTAAAAATCTTCATTATTTTTCTCTAGCTCACGAACTGGTAATTTGAAAAAATATTTGCGGACTTGAGGGCAGTTTCCACAAGACTCAAGATAGCCTCTGCACGAAAATGAGTAATGGCATCCGCCAGTTAAAATTCTCTCGTCGTGGAGAGTTATCGTAGTTGGTTTAATCCTCGAGACTTCCAGAATTGTTGTCAAGCTCGTTAAATTATAGATTGAATGAAAATTTACAATATCAAATTGCTTAATTGAGTTATAGAAATCTTGATTATTTAGTAAATCAATCCCGATTGATGTAACTAGTAGATCACTTTTTTGAACAAATTTACTTTGTAATTTAGTAATAGTTGATGAGTGCACTTTTTTAGAAATGTTACGGTTTATAATTTTTTCATTATCGCGTAAGTTGCAATTTTTCGGAGCGTTCAATGCCCAGGTCTGAACTTGAAGCCCGATTGATGACTGCGCCTCGCTGATTCGGCGCATGGCGATTCCTGCTCCACCACCAAAAGATGTACCGATATTTAGGACTTTCATGCTCAAACCCTTCATATAAATCTGTCGGTCTTTCTCATTTACGCCCAATGTCATAACTATATAAGGTCAAATTCAGATATAATTCGAGGGTGAGACGAGAGTCGTTGCCAGTATTTCAGCAAAATATTTTTCCTTATTTAAAACAACGCAAATTAAATTCTGTCCGCGTTGCCATTTTAGGTGGGTCGTTACAAGATCCCGAGATATCTCTACTAAATGAAAATTTTACTTTGGAAAGTGTTCAATTTCTCGGGATAGATAATGCAAATATTGGTGATTGTGTCTTTCAATACTTGGACTTTAACGAAGTTACAACTGAAATATCACCATTGAATATCGATCTCGCCATTTGCACTGGAGTAGTTGAACACCTTTGGAACTTGGATGGTATGTTCAAAAACTTCCAAATATTGGTTCCAGATTCCGCGCTACTTTGGGTATCTTTTCCAGTTAGCCAAATCCCTCATGGATCTCCGGAGTGGTATTCGTCTGGGTATAACCCCGAAATGATTTCTAAACTTGCGAAATTGAACGGTTTTTCTTGCCTCGGAAGTGGGCACTTTGGAAATAGGCGTAACTACCTCTTTAGGCATCTCCTACACTTATGGCCAGAAAAAGGTGATGAAGTATGGTTTGCTTTCCGTTGGCCATTATTTTCATATCTTCCGATTCCCGGATCGCTATGTAAGAAATTAATGCACCAATTCTTAACTGTTCCGGACCGCCTGATACTCCAATTTGCAAGTAAACAAACAGTAAATAATTTAATGACTTCTACAGCAGGTTGGGTCTTGCTTGAAAAAAAGAAACTATAAATACTCTACTTTTTTCCATTTTCGTTCCTTGCTAGACTCGGATATTGTTTTTAACAATATAAATCCTTCCAGGGATTCTTCTAGCCCGTATACCGAACACAATTCATCAGTTTTCAGTTGAGTACTTATTCCATCAAACATAACTTTGTGGATATCAACATAATAATTTGAAAGCGCCTCAATAAAACCAGTGGGGTGCCCTGGCTTAAAGTATGAATATTTATAGTCGTTCTGAATGTAACTATCCGGTGAACCCCTATCGATTTTAATGACCGTACCGTCATTTCTTGAATGGATTATCTCTTCTGGATTTGTCTGTTGCCATATCAGTGATCCTTTCTGACCATAAACCTCTAGCCTAAGCCCATTACGATTGCCTATAGCGATTTTGCTAAACCAAAAGTTCACTTCGATATCGTTTTCATACTCTGCAATGCATCTGACATCATCGACAATATCTGCAAAATTTCCATTGGAGCTTTCTTTACCCAGCACCTTCAAGGCGCGTTTTTCCAAAATCATTTTTACTAGCATATGGAGATGTACTCCTAAGTCTAGAGATAATGTCGGGATTTCTAAGTCTTTGAGTCTCCAGGTTTGTGGCTGTACTGGTTTACCATTCGAATCTACTTTCAAAAAACTTTCCTGGGGCATAGATGCGTTGACTTGTAAAATTTTCCCAATTGATCCATTTGCAACTAAATCCCGAATTTTTCTCATAGCTGGGTAAGACGTGTAGTTGTAAATAACTACCAAATTTCTTATATCTGAGTTTGGTTTTTCAAGAAGTTTGACTAGTGGCGCTAGCTCGCTTCCTAGTGATTTTTCACAGATTACCTTCAATCCTGCATCCAATAAATCATTTACTTGTTGAAGATGCTGATCCGTCGGGGTACAAACAACTACGGCAAGTTTGCTCTTTTTGCAGTACTCAATCAACTCTGGGAGAGAGTCAAATACATTTTCAAAGGGGATCCCATATTCTTCAGCCGAATCTCTATTAACTATTTTGTCTCTACTCATGAAACCAGCATCTAACTTATAGAGTCCTGTCAATCGAATGGCTGCAACATGTGCTCGTCCCACAGCAGATTTGTTCGAGCCGCCAAGTATCGCAATTCCTGTGTGTTCGCGCAATCTATTCTCCAGTCCGTATGGAGCAGATACTAAGGCATTGATCAAAATTAGGCCTATTTGCGTGTAACTCTGCATTATCTTTAAATTCGAAGAATGCAATCGCAGTTTTCCCGAAAGGCGCCGGTGGTACATAATCTCCTGATTTTGCTATCGGGAACAAGGTTGTATTCGAACTATTAGCAGAAATAGAGAGAAATATTCTTGATTCCATGCTACTTTCTGTAGCTCGGGCGATACAAAAATTTCTGACAGGCGGACGTCTTATGTCAAGCGGTATACGGTATTCTAAAAACGGAGAAACGTAAGCACTGTAGTAGTCAAAGCCCATGGAAAATTGGAATAAGTGACCAAATAGGTCCCCCGGGCATCTCCTCATTAATTCTATAAAGAAAACTTCGTTGTCGCGAACCATAAATTGTAAATGGACAAGACCATCTGTGAATTTAATCGTAGAAATAAGAGCTTTAAGATGTGTTGTAACTTTGTCCTTTATTTCTTCGTTCAATATGGATGGAAAATTAGAGTTGTTAACTTGGAATGGGTAAACTGTGCAAAATTCGTCAACAAAGAATTGGATCTCTATTTCCTGTTCTCGAATGAATCCTGAAACGCTGTGAAGCGATCCTTCTATGTAGCTTTCTGTAGCAAATTTATTGTCGGTGCTGTTCTCCTGAGCCTTTTCAACAGATCGCGCAATCTCCGAATGACTTCTAATTACCGAGATTCCTCGGCCACTGAAAGAATGGTTGGGCTTCATAATGACTGGATAATCAAAAGAATCCTCTGCCAAATCTTCCAAATCTATTCTCTTGGGAGCTGGGATCCCAAGGGAACTTGTTAGTTGTCTAAATGAATTTTTGCTACTGATTAAAAGACATGTTTCGTAGATGTCAAAACCCGGTAAGCCATACTCATTCGCAATTTTCGCACCCAGAAGATACGAAGCGTCGTTGCAAGTGGGCACTACGAAGTCAAATTTATACTTCTTTAACTCTTGCATACTCTTTTCATGATTGCTGTAGTCTACTTCAATAACTTGCTCAGCAAAATATGTTGCGGGCTCCTCTGGTTTTCCAGTTAGAATAAGTAGTTTAAATCCTGATTCTTTAATGAGCTTAGCGAGTGGCACTGCCGAATAACTTGCTCCGATTAATAGGACAGCTTTATTAGAATTATCTATAAACACATCATTACAATACTCTAGGACTCAAGAAATGTTGAAGAATTTAAATCATCTTCATAAGTTTTCCTCTGGCTCGCGATCTTTTTAACAATTTATTTGCACCCTACGGATTACCTCTTCGAGTTCCTCAGTGCAGATCGCGTAGCCATCACTCGATAACCCCTTAGGACCAAAATATTTTCGCTTGCCGACCACTCGATGGTGACATAGATCGAAGGCAGCAGAAAAGCTAGACCAGAAAAGTGGCAGATCTGAAGGGGGCTGTATTTCTACGACGGTAGTTTTAGGTTGGCAAAAAATCAAATTAGTTAATGCAGCTCCAGGTTCAGCAACTACGATTTGGGCTTCGTTTAACTTTTCAACTTGTTCAATAAACGATAGTTTTCCTGGTTCAATTATCGAGAAATCTAAACGTGTTAACAGCTCAACAACTTTAATCTGATTTTGTAATGGACGGAACAAATTACGGTCTCGAGCGAGAAATAATTTTTTTGAGGGACTTCTTTTCGGGAGACCAATTTTTTCCAAGACAAGTTGTGACATTTCAATTAAATTCTCATGTGAATCATTTGCTCTGTGAAATTCTATATTTGTTAGAACTTTCAGATCCAATACTTCAAGGCTTTCGAAATTGGCAACAGTGATGGGATCAACTCCTGTCACAATCTTTACAGCCTCAAGAATGTTCTTGCTGACTCCGGACTCTAAAATCAGCGGGTAATTCCTCCTGATCGGTTCCGGCAGAAGCATTATTTTCGGTAGATACTCCGCAAGAAAGTGATACCAGCTTGAATTTGATCCTAGAAAGATACCGTTTTCAATTTTTTGCAATTCCTTGAATGTGCGCAATGAATAAGTTTCCGACTCGCGTTTGCATAAATAATTTACTTTACTATCCAAGGGGGCCATTTGGAGATAGTCTCGATTAACGATTTTCTCGTCTTTCAGTACGAGTTTTCCATGAATAACTTTCGCGTCGGCTATGGATCTAAATGGACTTTCTATCTTTTCTTTGAATTCGTAAAGCTGTGTTCTTTGCATGGGATCGAATTTCGCTAAATTTGGTTGACTCAAAACATCCCTGACTAATATTGCAAATTGGCTAGGATCTCTCTCTCGATCGTATTCAAGTTTTGGCTCTATATCACTGGGCCAAATCCCGAGTAAAACTGATTTTCGTGATACCCAAATTTTTGATTTATTCGAACTCAAAATCTTTAATGGTAGATCTGACTCATTTATTTCTTGGGTGCAAATTATGAAGTTGCTGAAAAGATTGCGTCTGAAAAATTTAGGGTGGTTGATAGTCTCCTTGATAATTTTTTTGAAAATCTTTAACTCTTTCTTGATCCCCGATTTATGGATGATGTTTCGGTTCAGACCATCTATCTTTGCAATGGTTCTCAAGTGCACAAATTTTCGCTTGGCAGTAAAGTTGATTGTCCTACCATTCATGCCGACAATTCTGATAGCTTCGATTTCAATTTTTTTTGCGTTTAATAATATCTCCATCTTGGAATTACTCTAGGTTCAGAATTCTCAAGGTGTTGTAATATTCGGATTGCGGACGTTTCTCAAGAATTGAATCCAATTCTTGAGTTGTAATCAACTTTGAATTTAAAGACGCCTCTTCAGGGCTGCCCACCAAGAGCCCTTGCCTTTTCTGAATGGTCTCTATGAAAGTTGAAGCTAGCAACAAATTACTCGCCGACCCCATATCCAGCCAAGTATTTCCGCGAGACACTTTATTTACTTGAAGGCGATTATTTTTGAGAAAATACTGCAATACATCAATTATTTCGTACTCTCCGCGGGCTGATTTTCCCACATTCTTTGCTATTTCTGTTGCCTCTGCTGGAAACAAATAGATCCCAGGAATAGCCCATTGACTTCTTGGATTGACCGGTTTTTCCTCTAAAGATTCAATTTCATCGCTTTTCTCAGAAAAGTTAATGACACCGTAGTCTCGTGCATCGGCCACACGGTAGCCAAATATCAATGTCTTGCTCTCGGAAATAGCTAATTGGTTCAGTGAAGAACCAAAATCAGGTCCATGAAATAGATTGTCTCCCAATATAAACCAGAATTGTTCGCCTGAGGCAAAATTTTCAGCCAAGGCAAGTCCGTGCGCCAAACCGAGTGGTTCCTGCTGCTCAAGATATGAAATTTCAACGCCGATTCTGTCTCCACCACCCAGCAAGTTTGATAAATTCGATATATCTCGCGGCGAAGAGATTATTAAAATCTCATCCACTCCAGCATGGATTAAAGTGGAAATTGGATAGTAAATCATTGGCTTGTCATATACGGGGATTAGTTGCTTACCCACTACCTCTGTAAGTGGTGCTAATCGAGTTCCGCTTCCGCCCGCTAAAATTACGCCCTTCATTTTGTCAGCCTGTTCTCACTTCGAGCTAACCAGTCCTCATTCATAAGATACCAATTAACCGTTTCCTTGATTTGATATTCAAAATCTGCATAACGATATTCACCAAGTTCACTCGTAATTCGTAAATCAGATACAGAGTATCGAAAATCGTGTCCTGGCCTATCATCTACAAACTGAATCAAATCTTCGCTCCCGCCCATCAAATGAATTATTTTCTTAACAATTGAAATATTCGACATCTCTAAACCAGCAATATTAAAGACTCTACTCATATTGCTTTTTTCAGATTTAATCATCATCATTAGAGCATTAATGTGGTCATACACATAAATCCACTCTCTACGGTTTGAGCCGTCGCCATAAATGGGAATCTTCTCATTCTGTTGAATCTTTCGAATAACTTTGGGAATTAACTTTTCCGAACTTTGGCGAGGTCCGAAATTATTCGAGCATCGCGAAATGTATGTCTTGATATCATGTGTTGTTGAATATGCCTCGCAAATCAACTCTGCAGAAGCTTTGGACGCTGAATACGGGCTTCGAGGTGCAAGAGCTGATTCCTCTCTCCAACTTCCCTCGTTTATGGATCCGTACACTTCATCAGTTGAGACCTGAAGGAATTTGGTTCTGTCACATTTTCTTGCATACTCGAGTAAATTTGTCACTCCAAGCACATTTGTTAAAACGAATTGTGTTCCGTCTACAATTGACCGATCTACGTGTGATTCCGCCGCAAAGTTGACTATCCAATCAAAGGAATCCTGACAATCCAACACGGAAAATAATTCGACAGAATTCGAAATATCAGCTTGGAAAAAGGCAACTCGTTTCAAAATATCGCCTTTGAGATTTGAGAAGTCTGCTGCGTATGTCATTTTATCTATAATTACAACTTCCATCTCTTCGCTTATCGCGCGCTCAATAAAAGCTGATCCAATGAATCCAAAACCACCCGTTACAAGAATTCTCATGATGGTAGCGTAATAGTATCGGGTGGAATATCATGCCTATATGCGTAAAGTTTCTCAGAACTTGCAAGTCGAAACCTTTCGTGCCGCTACTGGAACTCTGAGTTCTCTGTCGTTAGCAACATCTGACTTTGAAGTAACTAGACTTTACTGGATTAGAAATGTGCCCTCAGGCGAGCAAAGAGGTATGCACGCACACAAATCACTTCGGCAGATTTTTTTGTGTCTTTCGGGAAAAGTCTCCATTAAGTTTGACGACGGAAACGAGACTGTAACATTTAATCTGGATTCGGCTTCGAACGGTATCACCGTTGAACCCGGTTTATGGCGTGAACTATATGCTTTCTCTGAAGATGCATTGGTGCTGGTAGTTTGTGACCAACCTTATGACGAAGATGATTACATCAGGAATTATGATGAATTTTTAGCCTGGAGAATGATTCATCATGAATAGAATTCCTTTTTTTCCTATGAACCGAGTTGAGCAAGATTTGAAAAATAGATGGCAAGCTGTATTTGCTGAGGTTATTGAAACTGGATCGTTCATCCGTTCGAATCAAAATCTGAGGTTTCAAGAGGAATGGTCGGCTAGTTGTCGGGTTGATTTCGCTGCAGGCGTGGCTAATGGTTTAGATGGATTGGTTCTGGCCCTTAAAGCACTAAACGTCGGACCAGGGATGACTGTCGCAGTTCCAAGTCATACCTTTATTGCAACATGGAACGCCGTGCACCTCGCAGGCGCGACTCCTATAGGTGTTGATGTCGATCATAATGGTTTAATTGATTTAGATATCCTAGAAAATATGGAGAATAGACCAGATGCAGTGATACCAGTTCACATGCACGGAATGATGGTTGATATGAATCGGCTAATGGACTGGGCGAATTCAAAAAATGTAATGGTAATCGAGGATGCATCTCAAGCACATTTGGCAACTTGTGATGGGAAGTTCGCGGGCACTTTTGGCAATGTCGGGGTCTTCTCTCTCTACCCATCAAAAAACCTCGGTGCTCTGGGCGATGCCGGTGTTGTAATTTCAAATGATTTCGACTTGATCGAAAAAATTCGGAAGTTGAGTAATTACGGGGCTGAGGCTACTGACAAATACCACCACACTTTGATTGGGGCAAATAGCCGCTTAGATGAACTGCAGGCAGCAATTCTCAGAGAAAACTTGCGTTATCTCCGTGGCTGGAATGCCAAACGTGTGCGCCTGGCTGACCTTTATAAAGAAAAACTAAGCAATACTCCAAAGCTGGAGTTGCTTGGTGGCAATACTGGATCAGTTTGGCACCATTTTCCGGTCTTGGTGGCCAACCGTGAAGAATTCTTGGAACATTTGAATAGTCACGCAATCGGTTTCGAAATTCATTACCCTCGGTTGGCCGCATATGAGTTCCATCAAGCCCTAGGTATCACGAGTGCGTCATTCCCGAGAGGCGAGCTAATCTCGAAAAGTATCGTGAGCTTACCCATTTCGCCATGGCACACAGAATCTGAAATAGAGCATGTGGCAGAGGTTGTAAATAATTTTTCACATAATTTCTTTGCAAATTAATTTTTATCCCATTCAATTTTGTGAAAATAAAAACTAAAGATTTCAACCCATGTTCTACTTCTCAAATATATCTTGTTAGTAGGCCGTACATTCTTGGGTTGTTAGTCTTAAAATATATCAATAACTTATACATCTGCTTCTGAGTAAAAACTAATTTTGCTAGTGATGCTGGGGATCTTACTTCCGCCACTAATTCTAGAAATATCCTAAAGTTAAACTCTGAAATTATTTTTTTGCTTTCTGAAAGTTTGATAAGTCTTTCCAATTCCTGCTTCCAATTATTGGAAAATAGTTTCTCATTTTTCGAGTGTATGTGTAAGTTGAAAATTGGAACTTCTGCTCCCAACTCTCCTTGCACTAGAACATCTCCTACAGGTGTGACTCTATACCTGAAGCGCGAGGGATCAATTACTGTGTGGTCTCTTTCCACAAGATCGATGTCATGAATAATTGTTGACCCAAAATGATTTCTTGGGTCCTGGCCTGTTAGCCAAACTCCTATGCATGCGCCATCGAAGATGCCATCAAATCCAAGATGATTAGAGGGGTCAAGGTCAGGATTGAATGGAAGGTAACGATTTCTCGGGATTTGAGCTTTACTGATTTGATTTAGAGCCTGCATATCCGTTACAGAACTATTTGACTTGATTGCGGCAAAAATCATATCTGATAAATGATTTGTTACGTGCCATGTTGGTAGATAGACAACTCCCGCTACATCTAAATTTTCGTTATACGGGTTCCAAGCAGGTTCTTCCAGATTTTCTATTTTGTCCCATGGGAAATTGGGTAGCAGCAGAACATCGGATTCGATATGAATCAGTTTCACCCGAACTCTTTCACTATGGTATTTTGAAAGGGCAAAGAATCGCTCCAAGGAAAATCTCCAGAATCCAGACCTATAAGAAATATCTCTTCCGCTGTCTAGAAGGTCTAAAGTTGAATTAGACTCGTATATCCATGTATTCAAGGATTGGGGCAAATCCAATTTCGGGAAATGGTGATCAAGAATCAGAGTGACTTGAATTTCCGGAAAAAGTTGTATGAATCTTTCTATATTGAGTATTAGATATTTGGGAACTTTATTCCCTAAGTGCACGAACACAACTTCGATGCCAGGTTTCATTTTCAAATATTCCAACTTCAAACCTGTCGAATTCTAGCAATTTCGTGAGATCGAACCTTTTTCATTAGTACTCCTAAACTGCGGTATTTGACTTAGGCATAATTGTGGAGACTTATCGAATTCCATTTTGGGGATTCACCTGTCTTTATTATCTTACGCACTTCATTCAGGCTTTCCTCATTCCTCTTCCATGTGGTGTTTGCAAACTTTTTTAGTTCTACCATTTCAGGATGAATGATAGAAATGCCTTGCGCGTACAATTCAAATTCGATGCACAGTGGTGATTGATTATCTTTGTCTGAATTTTTGAATATCCAGTAAGCAAGATCTCGGATAGTTCCAATTTTCCAGTATTCAAAAATTTCACGGAAAACGCTTGGTTGAAAAAGCATGTGGTGCGTAATGTAAGTATGAAAAGGGTGTTTGGGAATACCAATCAATTTTGCAAGTAACTGATAGTACGGTGGGTGAAACTCAGTAGAAGCCATTAAGACTTGTTCTTTTTTTTCGTTCATCCAAATCATCTCTCGCAATAAAATCGTGTCGGCGTTTACAAGCAGCACACCAGCTGAGTTAGATTTTACAATGTAATCAACCGCGAGAAATTGTTGTAACACCCAACCATAACGAGTTCCAAAGTTTTCTTTTATCTGTGATCTTAAGTTACTCGAAATTTGCTTATCTTCATCTAAAACTTCCAAGGTTGTCTGGAAGTCAATCTTTTCCAGAACCTCTTTACATGTTGTAAAATCTATACTTCTAGTTATGACAGTTATCTTAGTGACTTCGTTTGCACTCGTTTCCACCGCCTGGGTTAAAACAAGAGGCAAGAGATTTAAGTCTTTTCCAGCAGCCACACATAATATTTCAATTTTTGGCTTCTGGACCGAATTTTGAATCTGCGTGGTGGGGAGCGAAATAGCCCGAAATTGGCGACTGAAATCGCGTAATTCTGCTATCAAATTTTTTTTCGTGATTAATGATTCCACAAGCAGGTAAGGAGTCACGATTAGCAAGTGAGAGATTCTGCTTTTGCGGTCCAGTCGAGAAAAGTACTTGACATACATCCAGGTTCTTGGGATCCGCATTTCTAAATGTTACTCCGATTTCTAATTCGCATCCTTAATAATTTCGATAACTAAATTGACCTAATTGGTCTTTGGGATAAAGAACATTACAGTTTCATAGATCGACTCTGTGTAATGCCTAACAAAAACTTGGTAGTTTGTGGAAATGCTCATAACAAAATCTGCAATCCTCCACATATCAATTGGACTATGGTATACACAAATCGCTAAAGACGGGTAGTTTTGTTTGATGGTTTCAGTTGCACCAATTAATGCATCGTATTCCATTCCTTCAATGTCCATCTTTATCAACCAATTAATTTTGTTGCCGTTTCTGTCATATTTAGATAAATTCATTTCGTCGATAGTCATTACTTCGATTAAAGAGTTATCAATCCCAATGAGCTCTTGCTCTGAATCAATTAATTTCGCGGTAGAACCACTTCCCGTGACTCTAAAATGTCCAGTCTTAGATCCTGCTCCTGCATTTACAACCTTAATATGATTTGATTTGGGATGATTCTGAAAAAGTAATTGGCACTTTAGAAAATTTCTATTCTCGGGCTCTATTGCAATCACTTCCGTAAAATTGGGATATCTTTCAATGAATTTCAATGTGGTGAAACCGTCAAAACTTCCAACATCAAGAAACGCCGGATTATCGGATAACTCAAGAAAATCTTCAAAATATTGGTCGTTTTGCTTTTCATTAAATCCGAATAATTCAGTTAGATCATAGGTGAGTCGAAATTTGATTAACTTTAGATAAATGCTTTTTGACTGCTTATCTGCGAGCAAGTCATAAATCTCTTGAAATTTTTTTGAATTTCTTTCTAGCTCACCCTTAAAATCTTCATTCATCGGTATTTCGGGGAGTGGCAATTCTGAAAAATACTTGAAATTGAAATAGTCTAGGTAGTCAACCCCAATCGCAGATAATTTTCTATTTGCGGTAAGTGGTCGTCCTCCTACCGCCGAAATTACGGCACATTCATCTTTGAGATTAGAATCCCCTTCAATTAAGGATTGAAATGTTGAAAAGGAGATGATAGGAATATCCTGAAAATTTTCACCTGGCCTTGTGTCATCGATTATTGCTTCTACATGAAATAGTTCTAGAAGTGCCTTAGAATAAATATTGAGTCCAAAGATAAACCTTTTGGCGGGAATTGTTTTTTCAAATTTCCTAATAAAATTACACGAGATACTTTTTCGTTCGGAAAGGCCAGTCGAATCTAAAGTTTCTAAAATGTTCATGGTCGTCCTTTTCTGTATATTCTAAACATAGAAATAACTTGCATTTTAGAAATATTTCGAACTGGCGACACTAATCTAGTGTTACCATGCCAGATTGTGTCAATAGTTCTACAGAAACAATTCCAGACAGATTCTCATTATCAGTGGAATCAATCCATTCAATTTCAATCTCTTTCAGAGACAATTGAATTTCTTCCCTGAACCAAGATTTAGACAACTTATCGGGGTCGGCAATCTTAATTTTCGATATAGAGGCCTCTGGCAATCCCTGTTTTGAAGGATGCTCCTCGGATAGCCACTGGATAAAAAATGGAAGTTGGGGAAATTCATCAATTTCTCTCACGCCGATTTGCTTCCATTTCAGATCGGTTCCATCTGGTCTCACTCTATGCCCTTCATTTGCTGTCCGGCCAAACTTTCTTTCAAGTGGCTCAATATCATTTACGTTAAAAACCCATGTAAACCAGCCTCCTCCATCGGCTACCTTTTTTGAAACTGCTTTACCCCAGGGAGTAAGTTCAGTGGCCGGATGATCTAGCGGGCAAACTACTTCGATATATCTTCCATCATGGAGGGCGGCAGTAAAGTTTCTTGTTCCGAATCTTGGGTGAATTCCACCATCGACAAAAGTGCTTCCGATTCTGGATCCAATTCGTTGAATCGTGTCTGCGATTTGCTCATGGGACGTTACGTACGAAATGTGATCTAATTTCATGCGCTAATTGTGCCTCATACCCAGTGGGGATTTCACCAGCATCAACCTTTAATCGAGGGTTTCCAACTTAGGTCTAAGGCGGGAAAAGCTTCAGTAAGCTTTGCGTTGTCACCCACTAGATATGGAATATTGGATTTTCCCGGCTTAAATCGGTCATGTGGAATTGCAAACCCGGCAGAATTCAACATTTGAGTGGCAGCCTGACGAATTGTTAAGCCAGTTCCTGAACACAAATTAACTATTCCTGAAAGAGTTGGTTTATCTGCAATGTTCTCAATTATCATTGCGGTACTTCTTGGAGTTAGAAAATCTCGCACATCATCACAAAATTGGAGTGTATATTCAGAATTTTCGTCCGCTAATTTTCGAATCCCACCTCCTAATGTGAATGGCTTTACATCCCAGTCTAGGATGCTGAATACTCTTAACACACAAAGTCTTTCTGGCTCTTTTTCAAAAATACTAGAGAGTAAATTCTCTGCATCCAATTTTTGTTTCGCGTATAGGCTGGTAGGCCCAGTGTCTGCATTTTCCCTCAATTTCACTAAACCTGGCTGATAAACATGGGATGTCGAAACATATATAAATTGGCCATTAGAATTCTTATGAAAATATTCTGCTAAATTTAGGCTTCCTTGAACATTCACCACATAACTTAGATCCGGATTCGCGTCGACATTTTTTGCTCCTACAATTCCAGCAAGGTGGATGAGAGAATCGTTTTCACCGAAATGTGGTAGGTATTTAGTAAATAATGAATCTTGCAGGTTAACCTCCAAAGCCTTCGTATTTTGGCTGAGATGACGTCCTATTGTCCCGGTTTTCCCTGTAGCAAAAATCAATTTATTTTAAGTTCCTTAATAAAGTTGGCTGGCGGATTTTAAGCTAAAACACAAATGATCTATCTGACTTTCAGATAAATCATGATGTGCACCAACCATAAATGCGTTTTGAGTCATCAGATTTGCAATTGAGAACTTGCTTGGGTCGACAGCGTGTCTAGTGATTCTCTGAATAGCGGGCTGCGCCAAAAAATTTCCTGTAAGGATCGGTCTGGTTTCGATCTCAAATTTGGCCAATTCCGCGAGAACCAGTTCCTTATAGGCAGATGCATTTTCCCCCGATACAAGGATTGGAATTAACATCCATGAGTGAGAATTGCGATCATTGGAGAAGGTGTCTTCTCCAATCACGGAAAGTCTTGTGCCAGAAATACTTTTGGAGACTCGTTCAGCAATCTGCCTTCGTTTGTTGATGAATATGTCTATTTCATCTATTTGTAGCGACCCTATCGCAGCTTGTATTTCCATCGGCCGCACATTATATCCAGTTGACACAAAGAGGAATTTAGAATCGTTTGAAGTTTTGTTCAGCTGCCAAAATTCGGCATCGCTCCTGTCTCTTGACCACCCGTGTGATCGCATAGATTTTAAATCGTCGACTATCGAATCGTTGTTGGTAGCGATTCCACCCCCTTCCATTGTCGTAATATGGTGAGAGAAATAGAATGAGAACGAAGATGCTTCTCCTACATTTCCTGCATGTTTTCCCTCAATCCAACTACCTAAGGATTCGCAAACGTCATTAATCAGGACTAAATCATTTTTTGTTATGAATTCACCAAGCAATGAAGGTGAGATTGCGCGTCCTAAAGGGTGAATAGGAAAGATTCCTTTGATCGGGATTCTGGATTGATTTATAAATTCCTGCGCAGCTTTCAAATCTAAGGCAAGTGTGGAAGGGTCGACGTCAATAAATATTGGATTTAATCCTAGCTGGATAAGAGGCCAAATCGTGGTCGGCCAAGCAATCGCCGGAACAAGAACACAATCGCCAGGGCTGAGCTTCGCTTTACCTGCGGTTGGGCGCATTAACGCCTCAATCATCAATAAGTTAGCCGATGAACCTGAGTTAACCATCACAAAATGTTTCATACCAAGGTACTGGGCCATCTTGCTCTCAAAATTACTAACTTCCTTGCCCATAGTTAGATTCCCAGATCTGAGGACCCGAATCGCGGCATCAATATCTGAATCACGTAGACCGCTTGAAGCTAGTGGAACTCGCATGCGCTTAACTTAACAAAGAAAAGCCAGAAGCAAAATGCACCGCGCAGGGAAAAAAATTCAAATATTTAAGATTTAATCCTGCGGATGACTCGCTACTTCATCAATACTTATTTACTTTTAACTACTGCGGAAGGTCGGAGCAGATCTACCTCCACTATTGTTTTTTTCAGTATTTTCCTCATGATATTCGGCATCTACATTCACTGCCCATAAGTCATGCTTCTTGATAATTTCAATGTTTTCTATTGCAAGCATCGCAGTCAACATGGAGTGGTCCTGGTTGTTGTATCTATGCATACCGTTTCGGCCAACCGGAATAACGTTCGGCCAATTTTTTGCTAGCCATTCGGCGATGCGGTCCACGGATTGCTGGTACTCGTCATCATAGACTGGGTATGCTCGGGGAACACGCACAACGTAGCCACCCTTGATTTGAGTATCTGATACCAATCCAAGCTTAATAATTTCTTCCTTACCCAGCTCAATTAACGCCTCATCTGAGAGTGTCCAGTACTCGTCGCCGCGATTCACAAAATACTCTAGCCCCAAGAATGTAAAGCCGGGTTTGACCAGATCCGGAGACCAAGAACGAAAGTTTTGAATTCTTCCCACCTTTACTTCAGGGGAGTGAATGTAAATCCAGTTATCTGAAAAATGGTTCTCGCCCTCAATGATTAGCCCTACAGTCAAGAAATCTCTGTACTTTAAATTGCCTGCTGCCTCTATCACTTCTGGGTCCGTGCATTTAAGTAACTGCGGTAATTGAGACAATGGCATAGATGAGATTACAAAGTCAGCTTTGAGAGATTGCTTGCTCGATTCGACTTCTATTCCTTTATCGGTGCGGGAGATATTTGTGGGAAGTTGTTCGAAATAGATTTTGCCCCCCTTAGTTTGGATCAAGTCGGCAGCGGCTTCCCACATCATTCCTGGTCCCAAGCGTGGGTAATCGAATGTATCAATTAAAGTTGTAATTACTCCATCTTTTTTGGAGTGGAACCCAAATGCGTTAGTAATCGCCTTAAGAAGTGACAGGTTCTTAATTCTTTGTGCCGCCCAGGCACTCGATAACTCCGTGGCTGGTATGCCCCAGACCTTCTCGGTATAAGTCTTAAAGAAAATAGAATACAGGCGCCATCCGAATCTTTTACTCACCCAACCTTCAAAATTTGTTTCGTCATGCTTTTTACTGATTTGTGCCAACAAATAAGAGGTGACACATCGTACTGTTTCAAGTATTCCCAACCCCAACAGCGCATTCGCGGGCTTTAGAGGATAATCAAAAAACTTACCTTTGTAAAAGATTCTACTTTGTCTGGGACGTTGCAAGAAATCCGATGGTGCGAGGATGTTCTTCCAAAATTCCTCCACCCGCTTAACTTTTGTGAAAAATCTATGTCCTCCAAGATCGAAACGCCATCCATCAATTTGAACTGTTTGAGAAATGCCACCTATAGCTGTGGTTGCTTCGAGAATTTCAACTTCGTACCCTTTGCGAAGCGCCTCGACGCCTGCGGTCAAGCCAGCCGGTCCGGCACCGATAATTAAAATTCTCTTTGTCATTTTATTGCCGCCCTCTCTGGATTTCTGTACTGGTGAACGCACTCAATTTTTCTTGTCGCATTGGGGTCTTGTAGAATCAGTTGATTTTCCTTGGCATGATAGTAGCCGAATCCACGACTGATTGGCTGATATACAAAGCCACGAATTTTGGGTGCCATTAATTCAGGTTTTGTACGAAGATAAAATCTATCTCCAGTGTGAATGATTTTGCTCTGACAACCTATTAAATTCCCGGACGTTGAAATAGAAAGCAAATTCGTGCTGGGGATTATTGTCTGCCTATCTCCCGCGTATTGGATTTCAGGGGCTGTATCCAAATTTGAATAGGTTGTAGTTTTTGTGTTTATTTTACTAATATAAATCAGGGGTGAAAAGTTTGTTACTTTCATTTTATAATTAGAGAAAATACTAGTGGCAACTAATATGGATGCGATTATCGTTAGAATTTTTCTATTCTTGAACGTATCTATGCTATTCAAAAGCAAGACTGAAAATAGGATCGCAACCCCTTGAATTAATCTCCCAGCCGCTGGTAGCAGTCTAAGAATATTCAAAGTAGTTAGCATGAAGCCAGAGACAATTAGTACATAAAAGTCGCTGTTTCGTATTTGCTTTAATAGAATTATGAACGACGTTATAAGAAAAACAAATATGGAAATTTCATATTTAAATGTATAACTTGTAGTTAAATCGTCAGATAGCCAGCCCGTCCCAGAAGTTGGCAACCAAAAGATTCCTCCAAAAAAGGATTTGAATCCTTGGATTACACTTGGTCTTGAATCTCCAAACCATTCCGTGGACATTACGTACTTCGTATTGGTTGGGACAAATCTACTAACCAACAACATCATTAGAACTAGATTTGTTGCAGCAATGAAATATGCTTTTTCTCTGTATCTATAACCGTAAATTAACAGCGCTGGAATGCCAATTACAAATGCCGTGGAGGAAAAAAATGGAGTCAGCGCGCTCAATATAAGTATTGCAAAAGTTTTTTCTCTCTTGGCAAAATATAGCAGCGACACCGAAAGTAACATTTCAAGTGTATAAGGTTTTACGTCAGTCCCATATCGTAGGCTGAAAGAGTTGATCATTAGTATTGCGATAGCAATGTAAGAAAACCGTTGATTTCTTAGTTTAGCTAGAAATTCTTTATCGATAAGCAATAGTGATATAACTAAAAACGCTAAAGAGGATATCCTGCTAAATAGAATTCCATTTTCAACCTGGATTAGATTCTTTATTAACAAAAAATATCCAAAGGGGATCGTTTGTAGCCAATTAAGTCCGTGGAAATATTCTGAGAGACTCACAATTTTCGCGTTAGCTAGGACTGCCGCTTCGTCGTACCAAACTGCTTCAAAAAGAAAGGGCACGTGCAGGAAAGCAAGCAGAAGAATAAAGGTTTTTTGGTGCAATCTTTTGATTTTCATATCTTTGCCAGTTTGCACATCAGTGCTTCGCAGGTAACCAGTGGAGCTGCATTGCGTGCAAGATTGGCACGGGCATCCATAAGCGCGTTGATCTTCAAGATTGTCGAATGCTCTGGGTGTGATGAGGCGTAGCTTTCAGTCTCTTCGCGCATATCTGTGTTGATCATTGATTCCATATTGCCTGATTGCAACATCATGACATCACGGTAGAAGGTGGCGATATCAAGAAGTGCGCCATCGATGGAGTCGCGGACCATGCGAGTAGAGCGTGATTTCTGTTCTTTCTCTAACTCTTTTACCGCTTTAGCTCCACCTGTCGCCATTCCGCGGCCGGTCGTACCTTTTCCGTAAGCTTCTTGAAGTTTTTCAATCTCTCTTTCATCACGTTCATCCGATGTGGAATTGGCTTCTGCAGTCGCAATATCTACAAGTGTTTGTGCAGCCTGAAATGCCGCGGCAAGAGAACCTAGTTGAAGCGGTAGTTGCATAATTATTTTGCGGTTACTGCGAACTGATTCGTTAGTTGCCAAATGCTTTGCGCGTCCAATATGTCCTTGGCTTACACGGGCTGCAAAGTCGGCCATTCCTGGTGCAATGTTGTCACGGTTCATTAAAACTTTAGTAACTGCCTCGAGTGATGGTGTGCGAAGTTGTAAGTGGCGGCAACGTGATCGAATTGTTGGCAGAACATCGTGAAGTGTGGGTGCGCAAAGTAACCAAACTGTTCTGGTTCCTGGTTCTTCAATTGCTTTAAGCAGTGCGTTTGCTGCTGATTCCGTAAGTCGATCCGCATCTTCCATAACAACTACACGCCAACCACCCATTGAAGGTGCCCAAGCAACACGGGTAAGAAGTTCGCGCACTTCTTCTACTTTTATTGAGAGTCCTTCTGTGCGAATGATTTCAACATCTGCATGTCCACTGGTCTTGGCAGCGTTGCAATCAGGGCATGTGCCACAGCCATTGTTGGAGCAGATGAGTGCCTGGGCGAAGGCGACTGCAGCTGATGAGCGACCCGAACCTGGAGGCCCGGTAAAGACCCAGGCATGAGTCATTTCTTGTGTTTCTTCGCCTGAGTGGGAGGCAGCTACAGCGCCTTGCAGGATTTCAATGATGTGTTCTTGGCCTACGAGGTCATCGAATACAGAAGACATTTACTTTCTAAATCTTTTCTTCTTAACGTTTTCTGCATTTCGCTTAAGTGCAGGAAGTTCAGAAACACGAACGATGATTTGTGTATGGATCTCACCTACTGATTGAGTGCCATCGACAACGAAGTAGCGCTCTGGATCCATCATGGCGATTTGTAAGAACTCTTGGCGAACGCGTTCGTGGAATTCGGTTGGCTCTGCCTCTAAGCGATCACGTGATTGAAGGCGGCCGAGTCCAATTTCTGCAGGCACATCAATGAGTATTGTCAGGGTTGGATACAAACTTTCGGTTGCCCAGCGAGAGATGCGTGCAACTTCACCTGGGTTAAGAACTCGACCTGCACCTTGGTAGGCAGCAGATGAATCGAAGTAGCGATCTGAGATAACTACTTTTCCTTCTGCAAGACCTGGGCGAATGACAGAGAAGACATGGTGCGCACGATCTGCTGCGTAGAGAAGTGCTTCAGCACGTGGGCTGATGACTCCAGTTTCATGGCCAAGAAGAATCTTGCGTAAATCTTTTCCAAGTTCTGTTCCGCCGGGTTCGCGAGAGAGAACAACGGTTTCGCCTTCTTGTTCAAGCCACTCACCAAGAAGTTGTGATTGTGTTGATTTGCCAGTGCCTTCGCCGCCTTCAAATGCAATGAAGATTCCTTGCGTAGGAGCTCCGGTGATTGCACCGAGTTCACCCTGAAGGGCTGCGAGGATGTCAGACCAGAGAGAAACGTTGGGGCGATCTTTCATCTGGTGATACGAGATAGAACCAATAAGAGCTGCAATAAGGCCTGCAAGGAGCATGGTGATTTGTGCTCCGTTATAGTCGAGTGCAACATTCTGGAATTCGTAGTGATGCTCACCGATTGTGGCGGCGATGATCGGTGCGATTGCCAGGACTGCAACCAAAGTAATACGGATTAGTGATTGCACGAAGGCGAAGGTGCGTCCGCGGACATCGTCGTGGACTTCCATGCCAAGCATGGTGAAACCTGTAACCCAGGTGATGCCGCTGAAGGCTCCAAGGAAGATCACGATAAATATAGAAAGAGTTAAGTTTGATATCGCAGCAAGAAGAACAAGGAAGATGCCTGCCATGGAAAGAGATGCACCGAATAAACGACGACGTGAGAACTGTGCAAATATCTTGGGACCAAATGCAATACCGATTGCAAGACCTGTAAAGACAGAACCGAAGAGAACACCGTATGCAGCGTCACCGCCACCGAGATCGCCGACAAATGTGCGAGCAAGGCCGATAACGGCGCCAGCTGCTGAGAATGCGCCGACCATTCCGATGATGAGGCCGCGGATTATTTTTGAATCAGAGACGGCTTTCCAGCCTTGAATAAGTGATTGGCCAACATTTTCATCTTTACTTGATTTAGATGCTGCACCTTTTGGAATCTCATTGAGTCCGCGGATTGTCCATGCAGCGAAGAGGAATGAAGCTGCATTTACATAGAGCGCGATATCGATTGAGTTGGTGGGGATCAGTGGGCTGATTGCTGCGATTGCACCTGAAAGGAGTGTGAGAAGTGAGAACAAGATTGCAGCAACGGGTGCTGTGCCGTAGGCGGCAAGAAGTGAAACTTGGTTTGCGTTCTCTAACTTATCGCGTGGAACAAGGTTGGGAACTGATGCTTCCTTTGCAGGTGACCAGAAGAGAGTGAGGCATTCGACCAAGATCATTGCGGTGTAGAGCCAGAAGTAGGTGTGAACGATTGGGATAGAGATGTAGAGAGCTGCGCGCATGATGTCGACTGAGACCATGAGGCGGCGGCGATCAAAACGATCGGCGATTACTCCTGCAATGGGGCCGAGAAAGACTGCGGGAAGAAGGCGAGCGATAAAGACACCTGCGATTGCGAAGTTTGCAGTTGCATAAGAGCCACCAGAAAGTTGTTGTGCGAGTGCCGTAGTTGCAAGAAGTCCAAGCCAATCACCAAGGGATGAGAAGACCATCGAGTTCCAGAGCTTGCGAAAGGCTGGGATTGCCAAGACGCTGCGGCGTGCATCCGGTGCGGGAGCAGCGGGGGTTGGCAGGCTGGCAGGCATGGGTTGAGTCTATCGGGCGCAGGTGTCGGGCCTAGAAACGTTAACTATGGCTGAATTCTGGCGGTATTCACAAGGTTGATGCCAGTGCCTAATCACCCCTGGTGCTTACCATTGGCTATGCCGAGAATGTTCAAGCGCTTCAAAGGGGTCTTCCTCTTTGTCATGCTTCTAACTGTTTCGGTCCGTGTATTTACTGGGGCACCTGAAGCTCAAGTTAATTTCACATCCTTAATTGTGGATGGCCAACCTGCGGCACATGGTGTTGTAGATGAAGACAAACTCTTACACAAGACAGAAATTAAAAGCACATCCAGTGCATCATCTATCCCTGAAAAGCACCGTACATATTCAATATATAAGAAATATGTCACTCCTGATAAATATTTTTCAGTAACGCTTACGCCTAGTCGCGAGGCCACAAGTCAGTATTCGGTAATTAGATATGTGGCGGAATCGCATATCCATGCCCCAATTTTTCTACCGCTAGCAAACTCTCCTCCTGCAGTCGTGTCTGCGCATTCACCTACACACACGACTACATCCGGTTCGCCGGTGGTTACGGAGAATAATTTTGGAGAGATTGCAATCAATTACAGTGCTGGGGGGCTCCGCGGCTTCTAGCTTTAATAACGATCAGGAGAAATCGTGGCCTTATCTTTTAAAAGCTTCACTGCCCTCGCATATCGATTTTCGAGTTGAAACTCGTGGTGGTCTTACCTTTGTTCGGGCCATCACTGAGTTGGCTGATTTTCCCAATGAAGATCTTCTGATACTCCACTTTGGAACATCAATTGGGTGGCCGGTATCGCTAGTAAGAGCAGGTCACAAGTTGGGAATCGACTTCACAAGCGAGTTTGGCTTTCACCAGCCTGCGTATACAAGTCCCGATCCATTGCGCAGGATAAAGCGAGCAGCCAAGGCGAAGTTCCGCAATGCGATCAAGTATCTGCTCTACTTCACCGGCCTATACAAATCACGTATCAGTCGGCGAGAAATCGACGATCAAATCAAGGCTGTTGTGAAGTTGGCAAAACACCAGAGCAAGCGGATTATGTGGATTCAGCATCAGGCGCTTCAGAACCGCCGCATCTTCCTTGAAAGACGCAGTTATAAGCGTTATTACAGGGAGATTGAGCGCAGTCTGCAGAAGTACAGGTCTCCTGAGTTCACGGTAATTACCTTGCCGAATAGTTTCTTGAAGCAAGAGAACTACCTATTGGATTGTGTGCACTTGAGCGAGCAAGGACATCGCGAGATGCACAAGATTGTGCGGGAAGCCTTTAAGAACGGCTAGAAGAGGCTTCTTACGCTCTCTTCGAGTGAGTACTTGGATTCAAAGCCCATGGCGGACTTGGCAAGGGTTACATCTGCGCAGAGGAATGCTGGGTCGCCTGCACGGCGATCTGTTTCGATGACCTGGGTGTCAGTCTTGTTGGTTGCCTCAAGGACAAGCTTGATGATCTCGCGAACGGATGCACCACGGCCTGTGCCGATATTCATAGTGTCAGGCAATTTTGTTGTGGCATTTGCTGCAGCTAAATGTGCGCGGGCGATATCGCGGACATCGACGTAGTCGCGGATACATGTGCCATCAGGTGTTGGGTAATCAGTACCAAAGATTGTTGGTGCTTCACCTTTATTGAGTTTGCCGAGAACAATAGGGACTAGGTTTTCAACTGAGTTGTCGAGAAGTTCTGGAGCTGCAGCACCAACAACGTTGAAGAAGCGAAGTGAAGTGCCGTGGTTACCAGGTGTATTGATAAATGCAGTGACTGTAGATTCTGCTTGGTACTTAGAGTCACCGTAAGGAGAGATCGGAGCCTTTGGTCCATCTTCTTTGCAAGGTTCCATTGAATCTGGGCTGCCATAGACAGCTGCTGTGGATGAGAAGATAAATTTCTTAACGTTGTTGCGCTTTGCGATTGCAATCAGTTCTGTCGTTGCTTCAAGGTTAACTTGGAAATATTCATCTGACTTCTCCATTGATTCACCTACAGCTTTAAGAGCTGCGGTGTGGACGATGCCATCGATCTTGTGGGTGCGGATTACATTCTCGAGTTCGTTGTAATCACGGATATCAGCTTTGATAAATGGGATCTCGACGTTGTGCTTTGCGCGCAAATAGATGATGCGGGATTCAAGGCCCTGATAGAGCGAGTCATAGATGACTACTGACTTGCCTGCGCGGATGAACTCATCGGCAATGTGTGTGCCGATATATCCAGCACCGCCTGTAAGTAGCCACGTCTCTTGAGTCATGAGTGCAGTCTAGCGTGCGGCAATTGCGCCCAAATCAGCGAACGATGGGGGCTTTAGAAATGTAGCACATCATGTGCCATGTATAACATTACTTGTACTATTAGGTCATGTCCTCACAGAAGCGCATCAATGTTCATCCACAGAATCGCGTTGGTATTCGCGAACTGCGGCAAGAAGCATCGAAGATTCTCGCTCGAGTTGAAGAGGGAGAAGAATTTATGGTCACAGATCGTGGTGTACCCGTTGCGCGATTGATTCCATTCTCAAAGAGTCCAGAGGATTATTACGATGAGATGGTCGCAGCTGGCGAAATTATTCCTCCGACAGAAGATTTCTTCATTAGGGTTCCAAAGATGAAGCCACTTGCGAGCGGCAAATCGGGTCTTGAGCTATTCCTTGAAGAGCGCGATTCATATCTATGAGAAGTTACTACATTGATTCATCTGCAATCTTGAGCATCGTCTTTGATGATGTCAATGCTAAGGCGATGAAGACATTTCTTGGTTCGACTTTCTACTCTTCGCAGATCACTCGCGTTGAAGTTATCAGGGCGGTATATCGAATCGCGCCAGAGCGAGAAGAAATTGCGCGAAAACTACTCGACTCGATAACAATCGTCCCTATACGTACGGCGATTGTTACCCAAGCTGAACGGTTGCCCGAGAAGATAAATATTCGGGGAATGGATGCGCTTCATCTTGCGACTGCCAATACCTTGGATTTCTTACGCATTCATGGGG
>Ga0214917_10001334_pt1 | contig 31780 bp, 27 predicted proteins | sample LL_1208_BB_MetaG_FD_177983 | JGI IMG/M metagenome (GOLD analysis project Ga0214917, IMG submission 177983) | Freshwater microbial communities from Lake Lanier, Atlanta, Georgia, United States - LL_1208_BB | ecosystem: Environmental > Aquatic > Freshwater > Lake | place: USA: Georgia | collected... | reverse complement strand
AATACGATCACTGGAACTTATGACTTCTTTGTGACCAAGTACAACAGCAGTGGAGTCAAGCAATACACCCGACAACTGGGGGTTGCCGGACAAGCAACTTATGGCTACGCCGTAGCAACAGATGCCAACGGTAATGTCTTTTTGGCCGGTGATACGTATGGCGGCCTCGACGGCAATACGCTGACTGGAACAATCGACGTCTTTGTGACCAAGTACAACAGCAGTGGAGTCAAGCAATATACCCGTCAACTTGGGGTTGCAGGACAAGATACTCTAGGCTGGTCCGTAGCAACAGATGCCAATGGCAATGTGTATGTGGCCGGTGATACGTATGGCGGCCTCGACGGCAATACGCTTACGGGAACAAGAGATGCCTTTGTGACCAAGTACAACAGCAGTGGCGTCAAACAGTAGCGTTAATCGCTGACTTCACATCACTTTAACTTGGCATGGTGTGCAACCAAATAGCCGAAGTGATTTTTCACTAAATCTGATCTGCCTAACCGAGTCTTGACGTTGAAGTGTCGTTTCTCACGACACCTCTACACCACCCCGTCCTCTGTCTCAACCCTAATCACACGGCGTGGCAAGACCCTTGTGAGTGACCCTAGAGATTCATCTACCCTGCGGCAACAGTGTCGGTTGAACCGACACTGTTGAATAGTCCAGTAACTGGACGCTCAACTGTCGTTTTAAACGACACCACCCCACCTCCGTGTCAACCCTTCCCCAACGGCGTCGCAAGCGAACTGTGACTGACCCTGATGTTTCTTTAGGATGAAGCTGAAGTGTCGGTTGAACCGACACTAAACCACCGTCCCGTTGCCGGACGGTGCGGCATATGTCCCGGCAACCTAACTGCTATTATTGATAAATTATTTGTTTGGGAGTAAGGTATGGGTAGGGTTTTGCTTTCAATCTCACTGGTGTTGCTTGCAGGATGTGGCGGTGGTGGTGGTCCCTCTTCAGATATTACGAGTACTGGAAAATTTATTGATTCTCCCGTGGCTGGTTTATCCTACACAACAACTAGCCAAAGCGGCACAACTGATGCCAGTGGATCATTCCAATATAAATCTGGTGAAACAGTAAATTTCAAACTATATGGGCAACAAATTCTTGCTGTCCCAGGGCATTCAACCTTGACCCCGTTCGACACATCAAACACTTCTCTAAATGTAGATTACTCAATTAATCTCATTAGATTTTTGATGGCTTTAGATACTGATTCAAATCCTAATAACGGAATCACACTACCCGGATTTAATGGAACATTAACCATCAACTTCAATCAAAATTTTTACAATTTTGAAACAGATACATCTGTAATTAATTTCTTAGCAATTCATGCAAATGGAAGAAATCTTCCATCTATTCAGACTGCAATTACGCACTTTATGACCAGCGTCACAAATTCCAATGAGGGGTATGTATTTAAGTTCAATGGAAAAACTGCAACAAGTACTATGACAAATAGTTGGTGCACCAATAATCTTGTACTAGGTTGGCAATACACATTTGGTGCAAGCTCTGTAACTATGGTTGGCGAAGATACCTTCAACTCCAACAACAATCATATCTGCACTGGGAGTGGTCAAGAGACTTTAAACAGTACTTATTCATCTGTTCCATCTGGTGATTTTTTAGATTGCGCCCCCTCATGTACTTATGCTCAGCTTAATCGTATTGCTTTTGTGGCAAGTGACGAAGACGGTAGAACAGCTTTAATTTGGAGTTGGCACACACCAAACTCAAAAGTTATTATGAATATCAAGCGAATTCTTGTCGACCCTGCTAACCCAGGGCAAGAAGCAGCATTGTCTACATTCAAGGAAGTATTGACCTTTAATTAAGTCCTAAATAGTGTTGTATCGTTTCTCACGACACCTCCCCCCCCCCTCTGTCTCAACCCTAATCACACGGCGCAGCAAGTTCACTGTGAGTGGACCCTGCTGTTTTATCTGCATTGATGAAATAGTGTCATAAGAAACGACACTGCAACCTACAACACAGTTCTATTCAATGGCTTATGGATTTACTTGTTCATGCCCGCAACATTACCAATGCTGTTGAGACTCAAAATTTGCCAGTAGCCCACATTTTTTGTAAGTACGTAAAAACCAGTTGAACGGTAAAACTCTTTGTCGTCCTTGTCAAAACGGGAGAAGTCCAATTCCACCATGGCTGAATTCGTACTTTCAGCAAGTACTTTGACGGAGTTGATCTTGGAATACTTCCAGCCTGTCTTTTTCAGACTTTCATAATCCACAACAGGTATTGATTTGTCTTCAAACTTGACCAGCTTGCCACTGATCAAGCGAACATGAGGGGTGTGGAAGATGTCTTGCAGTGCCGGTAAGTTTTCTTCATTGAACATCTTCACGTAATGGAACATCAGTTGTTCTGGTGACATTCCATCTTGGGGATGAGCAAATGAAAAATTGCTTGAGATCAGCAAGCAAACAACGATGAACAATTTCTTCATATTGAGCCCTTCAATTTATGTCTTATGCACACGAACAGAGTTTTGAATTTCAACAATATCCTTCTTGTGCGATAAAACAAGGTCAGCAACCGCTTTGATATCGTCTTCTTCCATTTTGTGCGCCACAAGCACATCGTGAAGAATATGAAGCACTTCATCAAAAGCATCTTCGGAAATTCTTCTGCCTTTGTGTGAATGACTCAGTACTTTTTCAACATGGATGTCAGCTGGCTTTCCTAGCAAATGAGAAATGAATCCAATCTGATGGTTTATCAACCGCTCAGCGTCTATGCCAGCAAAGTAAGGCTTCAACTTGTAGTTGCTGAGTACATCTTTGTAAAAAGCACGAACAATCAGCGTCACAGTTGGTACACCACCATACTTGTCGAATAAGCTCATTGCTCGCTCCAATGTGGGTAATGATTGATAAAGAAATAATATAAATCAAAATGTGAAGGTTACCCCCCCAACCCCCACCCCCCCCGCCACTGCCTCAACCCTTGCCCCCGACGGCATCGCAAGCGAACTGTGCGTGACCCTAGAGATTCATTTATGGTGAAGATGGGGTGTCGGTTGAACCGACGCTATCTCAATCGATACGTAATTAGAGGGCTTGAATCCTGAAGTGTTTCAGATGCTTGATGAGATTTAATTTTTAACAATCTATCGAACATAAAAATAACCTCCTCCAATAATTACTATTTACCACTATATTAGTTGTCTAAATTAATATATTTTAATAATTGACAACTACATTCATTTTTCTCCATACTTCCAAAAAACTGGGGGTATATATGAAAATCATCTACAAAACTTCAGCTGCTTTTTCTATAACAGTTCTTGTCGCTTGTGGCGGGGGTGGAGGTGGTGTATCCACAGAAACCACAACTGCCATTACTGCAAGTTATCCTGAAGGCGTTTCGGCTAGTTCCCCTACTGCAGTGACTGCTTCAAGTTCAACAACGATTACTGCATCTGTAAATATCCCACCAAATCAAAAATTTGCTAACTGGATAGACACGCTGGTTGCCGCAGTGATTAACCATAACTCTGCTCAGTTCATACATACACTTCAAGCGGCTTTACCCTTTGGTGATGCCATAGCTGCACCCACAAAAGTACCAGAGGGAAAATTAATCTCTGCTTATATTTCAGAGATAGCTTCAGGAGCAAAGATTCCAACCGTAACCAACTTGGGATTCGAATCATTTTTTAAATCGTATGTGAAGGCTGATTGCTTTGGACCTTCTGTTGCTTACACGCTTCATGATGATTTTGTATCTGGTGCAAATCAAAACGGAACCTTACCTTCGGGTGATTTGGGAATGTGGTTGGCAAGAGAGTCGAATCAGACGACAGGTAGACCATGCTCTGCAGCTCAACTTGATTCATTAATTAATCCAATCAAGCAAAGAACAAATGCTTCCATGATGTTGTCTGCTCGCATGAGAGCTTTAGCAATTTCTGCTGGCGGATTGCCTGCTTCAGGCGCCACTGTGGATGTAACCAGTGGCATGGACACTTTTTACCAATCTTTGCTTCCTACGACACCTGTTGCAGTGACTGGCTCTGTAACTTCTGCAACAGTCAGTAATGCTGGTGGTGTGTATACCTATACATTCACTGCACTTGCTTCAGGTGGAGGAAAAAATAAAAAAATTGTGATTCAAATGGTTCACGATGGAACTGCAACAAACTACACAGGAAGATTGACTTATGCCACAACTGGTGGCGATTCATGTACACAAGCCAATGGTGGCGCAGCAGGTGTTAAAACCAGTGTAGGAACTGTGCGTTACCTCAGAATCAGTTCTAGCGAAACCCAACTGTCAGCCAGGTCTTCCAATGTCTGTGTTGCTGGGACTAGAAATAACGTTACTACTACATTTTCTGATTATGTTGCTTTGACATCCAATAATGAAATTGATCCCGCAGTGACTGAAACCAGCAACGTCAAAGGATGGACGCAAGAAGGTTCTGGTTTCAACAGATATGCAGCCACTTACAACCCGTCTACATTGGTTGGTAACTATAAATTTGCTTGGCAAGCTGGTATCAATGACGATAAGTCACGTATGTTTACCATGGTAGTGCAAAGGGACAGCACCACAGAAGACCTTAGTGCTAAAGCATTTTTTGGGTTTTCAGGTTCAATGACTGATACCTCCGCTGGTGCCGGCAACCTCAAAGGAATGATTTGCAATTGGGCGGGTCCTGCCAACAGTCACACACCTGGAAATAATTTCCAATTTCAAAGTATCAAGTTGTCCTCAACTGCATCTGACTGGGACTTTGCTACTGGCTCTGGAACTAACAAAATTTCGTATGCGCCGACAGTTAGTTGTACTAGTGGTGCTACGATGAAATTTGATGTCAATGCGGATGGAACATTGGGCGCAACTGAGGGGAACAGTATTACCACTGACCTCGATGTTGTTGATACCACCAAATCAGTTCAAGAAACCATTGAAGCCAGAGGTTTTGTGAATCCAGCTCTTTACTGAGACACTTTGATGCGTCTCTTTAAGTAACGCTCACCAAGCGGTGATATTGGAGTGTCGTTTCTCACGACACCCCCTACCACCCCTCCTCCGCGTCACACCCTAGACCACACATCATCGCAAGACCACTGTGAGTGACCCTGCTTGTTCTAAAAGTCAGATGCTGCGGTGTCGGTTAAACCGACATCAGTCAACTGTCCCGTTACCGGACGCTGTACAACCCCAGCCGTCAATCTACTGGTTAACCCCCGATTTATGTTTTATCAAAACAAACTAAAGTGCAGTCATTAAATCTTTGAGCTGACTGGGCATCCTGCCCTGTCTATCGCCCCTGATTTTGAACACGATTCAATTACGGGGCGCAAAATGCAGCTTACGAAACTTTTAACTTCTATCAATCACCCCATTCGTAGTTGCTTGTTCGCCTTGGCCGCGGCTTTGATGCTGGTGTCTTGCGGTGGTGGTGGCCAGTGTTATGTATGCGTGACCGATATTCAAGTTGACCGCTTGAGTTACAGCCAAACCAGCAATTTCAAAATCATTGGAACGGCTTTGAGCGCGGGTACTGCGGTGAATCTAAGCGCTGACAAATGCAGCAGCATCACCGTCTTGAACACCAGCACGGACACCGAAGTCAACGTCTCGTGCACTGTCAACGCCACAGGTACTTTGACATTTCAAGCCAAAGATACTTCAGGCGCCAGCTTGTTGATCAAGACCCTGACCGTGCCCGAACCCCAAGTGACATTGGTGACAAGTTTAGGCACTTTGGTGATCCAACTCAACCCTACGGCAGCACCACTAACTGTCAGCAATTATTTGCAATATGTGCATGACGGGTTTTATGACAACACCCTGTTTCACCGCGTGGCCAATTTGAGTGGTAATGGGATCCCCCAAATTGTTCAAGGTGGCCAATTAACTGCTTCAGCAGAACAGACAGGCGTGCGTGCAGCGATTGCGAATGAGGGAAACAACGGACTGAGCAATGTGCGAGGCTCGATTGCTATGGCCCGAACGAGTGATATGAATTCAGCGACTTCGCAGTTTTATTTCAACGTGACTGACAACGCAGCATCTTTAGGCCAGGCTGGAAATGAATATGCGGTATTTGGCACATTGATTCAAGGCTTGACGGTGCTGGACGCCATGGGCAGCAGTGCCACGGGCCCCAGTGTGATTGCTGGGTATATTCTGGCAACCCGTCCGCTGGTAGACATTGTTTTGCAAAGTGCCACACAAACGCAATAAGCATGCAGGGTACTTTGCGCCTGAGAAGCTATTGATTCTTGAGTTTGATGCTGCAGTGTCGTTTCTCACGACACCCCCCTATCACCCCGTCAACTGTAAACCACCCTGCCCCCGATGGCGCGGCAAGTGAACTGTGCGTGACCCTATTAATTCTTTTGTGGTCATTCGGTGGTGTCGGTTGAACCGACACTTCACGACCGTCACGTTACTGGAAGCTGATAAACTGACAAAAATTAGGGGTACAAATGAATCAGCTTGTTACTTCCCAACCTCGTTCTGTTCTTTCGTTATGCATCAGTTGGTTTTGGGTCATGTTTGCCACAGCACTGATTTCTTGCAGTGGTGGGGGCACGTCTACTTATACAGTTGGTGGAACAGTTTCTGGTTTAACAGGTGGCTCACTGGTTCTTAAAAATAATGGTGGTGATGCTTTAACCATCGCAGCTAACAGCACATCGTTTGCCTTTGCCACTACTCAAACCAGTGGCGCTGGTTATGCTGTTGCTGTTGGCTCTCAACCCAACGGTTTAACTTGTTCTGTTAGCAATGGAAGCGGAACGATTGCAAACTCTTCCATCGCAAATGTCACCGTAGTTTGTCAATCGCAATATGTTTATGTTCCCAATCTTGGCTCTCAACCAGTTTTTACTGTATCAATGTTTACGATCAGTCCGACCACTGGAGTACTCACAGCTTTAAATCCAGCTACGATTACTGATACAGATTTTCATACTCCAATCGCAATTGCCGTCAACCCTGCAGGTACCTTTGCCTATGTGGTTAATTATTTCCAGCACACTGTTTTGATGTTTGCAATTGATTCGAGTACTGGAGTACTCACTGCCTTAAGTCCGGCTGCTGTTCGTACTGACCCTTCTAATGACGCAGCAAATGGCAACTCTGTTTCAATCGCCATTAACCCAGCTGGGACGTTTGCTTATGTAGTTAATCATTACACGAACAAAATTGCTATGTTTGCAATCAATACCAGCACTGGAATACTCTCACCTTTAAGTACACCTTCTGTACCCTCTGGCAACGATCCACGTTGGATTTCAATCAACCCAGCTGGTACCTTTGCTTATGTAACAAATTATGCAGACAATACCTTAACAATATATTCCATAGGTAATGACGGTATCTTGACGGCAGTAAATACAATTTCAGCTTTCTCGGGTCCTACTCAAATAACAATTCACCCAAGTGGGAATTGTGCTTATGTGACTAATTCAACTGCCAATAGCATATCTATACTGAACCTTCAAAATAATACTGTGATTGGAACGGTATTAACCGGTAATAGTCCTACTCAAATAGCAATTAACCCAGATGGTACAAATGCATATGTTGTTAATACAAATAGCAACACAATATCAATGTACTCATTAGGCAGTGATGGCAGCCTGATACCTTTAAGTACGGCAACTATTGCCACCGGAGCTACTCCTGTATCTATTGGCATCAACCCCTCGGGTGCATATGCTTATGTTTCCAATTCTGGCGACAATACCGTTTCAATGTATTCAATCAATTCAAGCACTGGGATACTGTCTGCCTTGGGTACGCCTGTCGCTACTGGAACAACACCTTTCTTTATGGCAATTAAGTAAGCTTATTTGAATTGATGGGGTGTAGTGTCGTTTCTCACGACACCTCCTACCACCCCACCTCCGTGTCAACCCCTGCCCCCGATGGCGCGGCAAGTGAACTGTGACTGACCCTATTAATTCTTTTGTGGTGATGTTGTGGTCGCTTGAACCGACACTACATCACACGCCTATTCAACAATCCAAATTAAGAAAATATGGATAATTAGAGTTTGAAAAGCCACACAAAACTTAAGTTTTGCAATGTGCATATGATTTATCAAATGCACTGGCTCATTCTTATTATTGCTATTGTTTTTGAAGTGATTGGTACTGCCGCACTAAAGTCATCAGAAGGGGTCACACGCTTGATCCCATCGGTAATTATGATCATCTCCTATGGTGCTGCAATCTTTATGCTGTCACTTGTTCTAAAGACCATTCCAATGGGTATTGGTTATGGACTTTGGTCTGGTGTTGGGATCATTCTCATCACTGTCGTCGGTTGGTTTTTTTATCAACAGCAACTAGATTTAGCAGCCCTCATTGGCATTGGCTTCATTTGTGTGGGCGTTGTGATCATTCAAATCTTTTCTAAATCTGTGACTCATTAATGAATTCAAATTTTTTATTTCTCAGAATCAATTTGCTAATAACTGATGTGGGTTTTATTGTCTATTGGTCGATTACTGCATTAAATTTATTACCTGCTGAGTGGCTTTTTCAAGACTACACAAACCCTGTCCTGGTCGCATGGAATTGGTCATTTGCTCCTGTTGATTTAATGGCAAGTTTGACTGGACTATGGACTTTACACCTGATGCGACATCTGCATCCGTATTGGAAAATAACAGCCATCATTTCTTTGACTCTGACATTTTGTGCGGGGCTGATGGCAATTTCGTTTTGGACATTACGACTTGACTTTGACCCGAGTTGGTGGTTTCCCAATACTTACTTGATGATTTGGTCGCTATTAGCAGCTAGAAAATTATTGAGAGATTGACTGCGATGCTCAATCTCTCCACCCCATCAAACAGCTAAAGCACGGTCTTCACATAGTGCACTCGGTGACAACTATAAACTTTGCACACGCTGAAAACTAACTTTGAATCAACGGTTCTCACACTCAAAACCACTACCCCGACCCCCACACCCAAGTCTCGCTATAATTTGCGGCTCGGCGCTTTAGCTCAGTCGGTTAGAGCGATGGAATCATAATCCACAGGTCCGCGGTTCGAATCCGTGAAGCGCCACCAAATCAAGCCCTTGATGCAATTATCAAGGGCTTTTTCATTTGTTTAATCCAAACTTTCAAGTGGGCTGAAATTGAGCTCTACCTTGGCGCCACTGGGGTCTTCGCAAAAAATCTGCCATGGCCCATTGGGTCGGTGCTGTAATTTATAGGGATAGGCTGATAAATCGAAGACCGATTTAACGGCCTTTATATCTTTTGCAGTGAAAGCCATGTGGTCAATAACGCCAGCAGGCGGGTTGGGAACAGGACGCTCAAAGTACAAATGAAGCACAGCTGTGTCTCCAGCATAAAGCCAAGCACCAGGAAAACCCAAATCTGGGCGTGGTCCAACTTTCAACCCAATGATGCGCTCATAAAAGTCCAAAGTAGCTACTGGATCTTTGGCGATAGCAGTGAAGTGGTTCATGCCAAGAATCATGTCAATGAACTCCTCAGGTTGAAGCAATGAATGTGTTTTCAATTGCGCCGAGTTGCGCAATTTCAATGCGAACTTTGTCGCCATGCTTTAAATATTGAGGAGGATTTAAACCCATTCCCACACCTGCTGGCGTTCCAGTGGCAATCAAGTCGCCAGGGTACAAAGTAATTCCACGAGAACACGTTTCAATCAATGTGGGTATATCAAAAATCATATTTGCCGCATTTCCATCTTGCCGCAGTTCACCATTCACCCAGCATTTCACATGTGCATTCAAACCATCAAATGCATCAGCGGTGACAATCCAAGGGCCCATGGGGCAAAAAGTGTCAAACGATTTACCCAGGTCCCATTGCTGGTGCCGCATTTGCACATCTCGTGCAGTCACATCATTCACCACGGTAAAGCCATACACATACGACATAGCGTCAGCCTTGGAAATATTTTTCCCCTGCATACCAATGACCACCAGCAATTCAGCTTCGTAATCAATTTGCTGGGAAACCTTCAAAGGCAAATACACATCGTCATAAGGTCCTGTGACACATTCTGGAACTTTGGTGAAAACGATAGGCCATGCATTGGGGTCGGTATTGTTATCTTTGAAAACGGTTGTTGAAAGCTCTTTTGCATGGGCATGGTAGTTTCTTCCAACACAAAAAATATTTCGCATAGGGCGTGGAATTGGCGCCTCTAGCCTCACATCGCTCAAAGCTATTGAATCAGAACTGATTCCAGGAAAGGGTTTACCGCTGGCTTTTCGATCAACCAATGCCAGAATACCTTGCTCATTTTCATGGTTGTTTAAATCAAGTGTTTGGACACTTAAACCATCATCACTTAATAGACCAACACGTCGGCTACCTTTGTAAACAAATGTGGCTAACTTCATGTTTTTCCTTTCAGAGATTGCGTACGCTTAACTTTGCCTGGCTGTGAGTTTATGCGGGCAAAGGCTTCAATTTGCGCCGCTTCCACCAATGCTTTTGCCATCCACAGCACTGTTGTTTCTACCTGCTTGCTCGTTTCTCCCCATATATCTTTCAGAACAATATAGGACTCAATGCCATAGACAACAGACAAAGCTTTGTGCAATTGCAAATAAATATCCTGTGGCAGTTGGGTCTTGAAAGGCTCCATCGCATGCGCCAATATTTGAATTCTGTAGCCGCGTCTGAATGAAGGTTCTTTCAATTGACCCGCTAAGGCCAAGGCACGCTGTTCTAACGAAAGTTGAACAGCGGTTCGAAATGACGTTTCATTTTTAGTTAACCGCGGCAGACTGCGCTTAAACAAATCCAGCACTCTGTCTATGCCATCTAAATGATCTGAAGCAAAAGTACGCATAGGTCCCAATGAAACCCCGACCACCGCCGTCAGCATCGCTGCTCTACTAGGGAAACAACGGTAAGCCGTTGCTCTAGAAACGCCGGCAAACAATGCAACCTCGGAGACCGAGGGCGCAGTTCCAGTTAATTCAATCTTCTGTCGAGCAATATCCAGTAGCTGATTAAAGGTAGATTGCTTGACCCCCGATGGGGCTAGTGGTTTATCCGGAGTTGGGGGTGGGATTTTTCTTGCCATCAGGGTAAATCAGGATGAAAAAGTCGTTGCAATCACTTTCACATAAGACCGTCAAGCTTTAGGATGAGCCGAATAAATGAGACGGGCGTCTCATTTGATTTGCAACAGTTTATAGGCATATCCTCAAAGTTTGGCGTCTGGAGTCTGCAAAATGTTGAAAAAATTTCTCGCCTTCCTGCAGGTAAATGGATGAGTTTTTACCTGATGGACCATGTAGCTGTGGAAGAAAGCGGCACGGGTTCGCCGGTGGTGTGCGTGCATGGTTTGGGTGGAAGCTCCAACACATGGTCTGCCATGCACCCCAGTCTTGACGCTCACCGATTGATACGCATTGATCTGCCGGGCAGTGGTCGCTCAAAGCTACCCACAGAAGAGTTGAGCATGACTCTGTTGGTGCAGTGCCTGCAAACCATCTGCAAAAGGTTGGGTATTACTGATGCACAGTGGCTAGGACATTCCATGGGAACCATTGTGCTTCAGCACTTAGCTGTTGCAGAGCCTTCACTGGTTAAGAGCATGGTGTTGTTTGGTCCTTTGGCAGAGCCCCCTGAGGCTGCTCGCGAAAACATACGCAACCGGGCTGAAAAAATTCGAAATACAGGTATGCAAGGTCTACAAGAAGTGACAGAGTCTTTGTTAACTACCGCAGTTTCTGAGCACACGAAAAGAAACAACCCCAGTGCGTATGCCTATGTCCGTGAAAGTCTGATGCGACAGTCACCGCTTGGATATGCAGCCACTTGCGACGTATTGTCACAAGCACGCAGTGCAGATGTTGAACGCATCGCTTCGCCGGTGTTGCTGGTCACGGGTGAGGAAGACAAAGTCTCGCCACCAGAAGCTGTTCGTGCCTTGGCACGTCGCATGGGATCTGCCAAATCGGTAGTTCTGACTCGTTGTGGCCATTGGACTCCCATTGAGAAACCCCATGAATGCGCCCGTGAAGCACGTGCATTTTTAAAACGACACGCTTGAAGGAAGAGACATGAGCCAAGTGCTGTTTACCAATGTTAATGTTTTTGATGCAACAGGGGATATGCCTTACCCCGGCGAAGTGCTGGTTGAAGGCAACAAAATTATTCGGGTCACCCGAACGCATCAAGGTATGCGGAACATGCCTTTAGCAGGTCAAACTGTCATAGATGGTGCTGGGTGCTTTTTGATGCCAGGGATGGTTGAAGCCCATACACATTTTTCTTGGAATAACCAGCCAAGCCTAGACGCCATACAACGCATGCCACCTGAGGAACATATTTTGTGGTGTGCAGAAGTGGCCAAGCTTTACCTCGACATGGGTTGGACTTCTTGCGTCGGCGCAGCAGCGGCCAAGCCAAGACTGGATATTGTGATTCGCAATGCCATCAACGACGGCACCATCATTGGTCCACGCTACACAGCACCCAGCCAGGAAATCACCGTTCCAGGTGGCTTAGGAGACAGCACCCAACCACACCTACCGCAACAAGAGTTTTCATTTGGCGCAGTCGTGAGCGGCAACGATGAAATGCGTCGCTGTGTTCGCATGTTCTGCAAATACGGCGTTGACACTTTAAAAATCAATCTATCGGGTGAATCCATCACTGGCATGTCCAGTGAGCAAAGCCAATTCACTGAAGAAGAAATCACCACCTGTGTACAAGAAGCCAAAAGTTGGGGTAAGTGGGTTGCGGCCCACGCACGTTCAACTTGGTCTGTTAAACAATGCGTCAAGCAAGGTATCAATGTCATTTACCACGCTAGTTTTTTAGACAACGAAGCACTGGATTTGCTCGATCAGCATCGCAACGCGCATTTCATTGCACCTGGGCTGGCATGGTTGATCAACACCTGCCACAACGCCAAAGAATATGGCCTAACGCCTGATGTTGTTCAAAAAATGGGTTACTACAAAGAGCTTGATGCAGCCATTGAATCCATGCGTGCGTTGCACAAACGCGGCGTGCGCATCATGCCTGGGGGTGACTATGGTTTTGCATGGACACCGCACGGTACTAACGCAAAAGACCTCGAATATTTCACCAAGCACATAGGCATGTCCAACCTTGAAGCCTTGCTCAGTGCGACTGCTTGGGGAGCACCCATGATGCGCAGTGCTGCGCCCTTAGGACAGCTTCGAGAAGGGTATTTGGCTGATATTTTGTTGGTGGATGGTGATCCGATGGTTGACATCACTGTGCTGCAAGACAAGTCGCGCATTCTTGCCGTCATGAAAGATGGCAAATTCCATCGCGAACCACCATCAATCAATAGCCGGGGAGCCCCTACTCGTCAGTCACCGCCCACCCGTTGGGCCGCATAAGCTCTAAAGAGGAGACAGCCATGACAGCCACTCTATTTACCAATGTTCGCATTCTTGATGGATCGGGTGCCGCGCCTTATCCAGGCAGTGTGTTGGTGGAGGGAAAACGCATCAAGCACATTAGCAAATCGGCGGCGCCCATGTCAGCAGGAGACGCTATGCAAGTCGATGCGGCAGGCGCGACACTCATGCCTGGGATGTGCGAAGCTCATACCCATTTCTCTTGGAACAACGCTGCCAATTTGGCTGGCATTCAAACCATGCCCTTGGAAGAGCATGTGCTTTGGAGTGCCAAGGTTGCCAAAATCTATTTAGAAGCGGGTTGGACCTCTTGCGTCGGTGCCGCCTGCGCCAAGCCACGTTTGGATGTGGTCATTCGCAACGCTATCAACAGCGGGCAAATTCCAGGTCCTCGCTATTTAGCGGCAAGCCAAGAAATCACCGTGCTTGGCGCTTTGGGCGACGAAACCCTGCCTCACCTGCCCTTTCCCGAATTCAGCTTTGGTGCCAATGTCAGCGGTGCAGAGGACATGCGCAAATGTGTTCGCATGTTTTTGAAGTATGGGGTCGACTCCATCAAACTGAATTTATCCGGTGACAACTTCACCCCCGACTCCCCTGCCGAAACCCATTGGATGACGGATGCTGAAGTGGGAGCAGCGATGGAAGAAGTGCGCATGAGAGGAAAACGTGCTGCCGCGCATGCACGCTCTGGCCCTTCAGTTCAACAAGCCTTGCGCCATGGCATTGACATCATTTACCACGCTAGCTTTTGTGATGAAAAAACGCTAGACATGCTCGAAGCCGCCAAAGACCGCGTGTTTGTGGTGCCAGGCATTGGCATTATTCACGCATTGCTCAATGAAGCCTCTGAATGGGGCGTCACCCGAGCCAAAGCGGAGAGCATGGGGTATGGCATCGAATGGGAAGTTGCATTGAAATCTTTGTCTGCCATGCATAAACGTGGCGTTCGTGTCATGCCAGGCGGTGACTATGGTTTTGCATTCACGCCCCACGGTCAAAATGCACGTGACCTAGAGTTCTTTGTGCGCTACCTTGGTTTCACGCCCATGGAAGCGATCCGCTCATGTACGTTGTATGGCGGCCAAATCATGATGAAGCCCAATGAACTGGGTTTGATCAAAGAAGGTTATTTGGCTGATCTGTTATTGGTTGATGGCGACCCGCTGACCAACTTAGCAATTTTGCGAGAGCCATCGCGTATGTTGGCTGTCATGAAGGACGGTGTGTTTGCCAAACACCCACCCACCAGCCGTCAACGTGCATGGGAGCGAGCTGCATGAGCCGTGGGCGATTAGCTTTTTGGTGGTTGCTGGTCTTTCCATTGGCGTTGCTTGCGCTTTGGGGCTTGTTTGACGACGCCGTGCTTTTTCTCAAGACATTCCTCAACGGATTGACTTTGGCGTCGCTCTATTTCATTGTGGCCAGTGGCTTTACTTTGGTCTTTGGCTTGATGCGAAATGTCAACCTTGCACACGGCTCTTTGTTTTTGGTCGGCGCGTATGTGGGCTGGATTGTGGGTGACCTCACAGGCTCTTGGTTGTTAGCCGTTTTGGCGGGGTTTGTTTCATCTGGCGTGCTTGGCGTGGTCATTCAGATCGTGGTTTTCAGGCGTATGCAAGGTGAAGACCTCAGGCAAACATTGGTAACGATAGGCCTGTCCATCGTCTTAGCTGATTTGATGCTTTGGTACTTTGGCGGGGAAATTTATACCTTTGACCCACCCGCTTGGATTTACGGAACGATGAGTCTGCCCATCATCGAAAAATTCCCCACCTACCGTATCGTTGTATTGCTCATAGCGATCGTCATTGGTTTGCTGCTGTGGGGGTTGCTCAATGGGACTCGCATCGGCATGATGATTCGTGCGGGGGTGGATGACCGTGGCATGTTGTCAGCATCGGGGGTGAATGTTCAGCGTATCTTTGCGCTCACTTTTGCTTTAGGTGCTGGACTTGCTGGTTTAGCGGGTGTCGTTGGAGGTACTGCTTTGTCTATCTCACCTGGAGAAGACACACGTTATTTATTGGCTTCATTGGTGGTGGTGATTGTGGGTGGCATGGGCAGTGTGCCAGGCGCTGCCATTGGTGCTTTGCTGATTGGTCTTGCTGAGCAATTTGGTCAAGCATACGCACCCACCTACAGCGTAGTTTTCACCTTCGTCATCATGATCATTGCCTTGGCTTTCAGGCCACGCGGTGTTTTAGGAAAAGCCACATGAGTGCAGCCCACTGGCGTCGCGCCATGAACACACAGTCACCTGGCGTCAGGGTGACAGTCAGCACGCAAGCGCCTGCTGTGCAAAATTCCGTCTCTCGCTCACCTCGTTACAACACCCCCTCCTATCAGGGCACAGGTTGGTGGTCACGCTTGTGGGCGCCAGTTCATCTTCGTCACTGGTTATTCATGGCCATGGTGTTGCTTTACCCTGCTGTCGCGTCTCCTTTCTTTACCTACCAAATTGGGGCCCAGTCGCTTGCCATGGGTCTCATCGCTTTATCACTGACTTTTTTAGGTGGCTATGGTGGCATGGTGTCACTGTCGCAAATGACTGTGGCGGGTCTTAGCAGTTACCTGATTGCAATTTTTGGTACCAGCAGTATGCAGGCCATCAGTCTGGGCTGGCCCTGGTGGTTGGCCGTACTTTTTGCAATGCTTATCTCTGTTGTGTTTGCCACCTTGATTGGTTGGTTGTCTATCAGAACTGAAGGTATCCATACCATCATGATTACCTTGGCCATTGGTGTGGCATTTTTTTATTTGACGCAACAGAACTATGGTTTATTTAACGGGTTTCAAGGCTTCAGCAAAATCAGCGCCCCCATCGTAGGTGATGTTGATTTTACCGATCCAGTCGCCTTTTATTTCCTTGCACTTGGCTGTGCGCTCTGCGGATATTGGGCAATCAAGTATTTGGTTCGAGCGCCTTTTGGCTTGGCATTACAAGGTATCCGCGACAACCCAAGGCGAATGAATTCGCTGGGATTCAATGTCACAGCTCACCGGCTGGCTGCACATGCGTTCGCAGGACTGCTGGCATCGGTAGGTGGCATTCTTCTGGTTTGGTACAACAACCGCGTCTCGCCTGGTTCTATCAACACTGGCGCACTTATCAATATTTTGGTGATTGCTGTGCTAGGTGGCATGAAGCATCCCTTAGGTGCATTCATTGGCGCCATCACTTTTGTTTTGCTGCAAAACTTCGCCATCGATTTGGTCGATAGGCAACGCTTCAATCTGGTGATTGGCGGTGTGTTTTTATTGATCGTATTTTTCTCGCCTGATGGACTGCTGGGTCTATGGAACAAATTTCGCTCACGTTGGCTGATTTCATCCGCTGCGTCAGCTCCTGAAAGTCGCCGCTCATGATTGATGTTTTGATCAATCAGTTTGGTAACTCGACGCTATGGCCGGTAGGTCCGGGCGTTTTTTCACCGGCCATTGGCCTTTTTTCAACCTGAGGAGACAACAATGTATTCGAGTAAAAGAACACTGGCACGTACTGTGATCAGCGCAGCAATTTTGGCGGCCACTACGGGTTTTGCTTTCGCTGAAGGAACCTTGAAAGTTGGACTGCTTTCTATTCTTGAAGGTCCATTCGCCGTACCAGGACAAGATGGTATTCGTGGCGCTGAGCTTGCCCTGAAACAAAAAGGTGGCACTGCAGGCGGTATGAAAATTGAGCTCATCAGTGGCTCTTCTGATGGCAACCCTGACAAAGCTGTAGCAGCCACTCGTAAACTGGTAGAGCAAGACAAAGTCCAAATCATGATTGGCCCATTGTCTGGTGACGAAGGTATTGCCGTTAAGAACTACGCCAAAACACAGGCTGGTATCACTTTTGTCAACGGTTCATCGGGTGCACAAGCTGCGACATTGAACGATCCTTCAGCGAACTTCTTCCGCTTCAACACAGAGGGTGCACAGTGGATGGTGGGGCTGGGTGACCATGCTTTGTCAAAGGGATACAAAAAAATGTTCCTGATTGCCGAAGACTATGGCTTCCCCTACTCTCAAGTTCAAGGTTTCATGGCCAGTTACTGCGCCAAGGGTGGCAAAGTGGTTGACAAAGCTTGGGTTCCATTAGGCACCAAAGACTATGCGTCTGTGATTGCCAAGATTCCCAAAGATGTTGATGCATTGCTGGTGGTCTTAGGTGGCTCAGATGCAGTGAACTTTTTAACCCAGTACGAACAAGCCGGTGGTACCAAGCCTATGGTGGGCGGCTCTATCACCGTAGACCAGACCGTGTTGAACTACAAAGGAAAGCGCCGCGAATCTTTGGTGGGTACCGCTTCTGCAGGACCCATGGCCGATTCTTTGGACACAGCCGAATGGAAAAAATTTGTTGCTGACTACAAAGCCAACTTCAAAGATGGTTTCCCAAGCCCTTCTTTGTTTGCTTACCTTTACTACATTAACACCAAAGCCGCTTTGGATGGACTGGATGCAGTCAAAGGCGACTTGAGTGGCGGTCAAAAAAAATACCGTGAAGCCCTGCAAAAAACCAAGTTTGTCGGCCCTGCTGGCGAAGTGGTGATTGACGCAAACCGCAACGGTGTAGGCCCCACTTACATCACCGAAGTAACCAAGGCAGCAGATGGTTCCTTGTTCAACAAAGTGGTCAAAACTGTCCCTAATATCACCCAAACCTTGGGTCTGCCTGAAGCAGAGTTCAAAAAAATGGGCTTAGGTACACGGGATATTCCTGACTGCCGTAAGTAAGCATCAGGCAGATAAAGATGGCATCCATCACCGCATTGCGTTCAAGCTCGCCAGAAATGGCTCGGCCCGAAGGTACTTCGCCGAGCGAAGTACCCCTCATGTCGTCCGAGGCCTTGGTCTTGGAAAATGTGACACGGGCATTTGGCGCTTTGCGGGCGGTGGATGATGTTTCTTTATCTGTTCTCGCCGGTGAAAAGCGTGCCATTTTGGGTGCGAATGGTGCGGGCAAGACCACCTTGTTCAATGCCATCACCGGCGACTTTCCACCCACATTGGGTCGTATACGTTTCTTTGGTGAAGACGTCACTTACATGGACCCGTTTGAGCGCATCCGCAAAGGACTGCGACGAACCTACCAGTCTTCACTTTTATTCCGCGATCTTAGTGTGCGCGATAACCTATTTCTTGCTGTCCGAGGTGTGGCCAATGCAAGATTCAGTTTCAGGAGGGCAAGTAAAAACCATCCCTCTACATTAGCCACCCAAGAGTTGTTAGAGCGCGGACGCCTCACCCATATTGCAGATGAAATGGTCAGCAATCTCGCGCATGGCCAGCAGCGACAACTTGAAATTGCGATTGCTTTAGCAGGCGCTCCACGCTTGATTTTGTTTGATGAACCTGCAGCGGGTTTATCACCTGCTGAGCGAAGAGAGTTGGTCAAACTGCTTATTTCTCTTCCCTCACACATGAGCTTTGTACTGATAGAGCACGATTTAGAAATTGCTTTGCGTGTGGTTGAAAAAGTTACTGTGATGCATAACGGCGCCGTAATTAAAACTGGAACGCCATCTGAGATTGAAAACGATGCCCAGGTGCAAGCGATCTATATGGGGGGCAAACACTGATGGCCTGGTTTGGTGAAGCTCCCACTAGAACCTTCAAAGGACCTTTGTTGGTGGTTGAGGATTTGCATGTGTACTACGGCCAAGCCCATGTACTACAGGGCATCTCGTTGTCATTAAGTCAAGGGGTTTTAGGCATTGTGGGTCGCAATGGCATGGGCAAATCTACACTTTGCAATGCGCTCACAGGGTTGGTGAATGCAAGTGGCAGCGTGCGCTTAGCGGGTGAAGAAATTTTGGGCAAATCACCCCATGAAATCACCCGACGTGGCATGGCCTATGTTCCTCAAGGTCGGCGTGTTTGGCCTTCATTGACCGTTGATGAAACCTTGCGTTTGGTTGCTCCTCAGCGTAACGATGTTGACCGCGTGTATGCGATGTTTCCTCGATTAGCCGAAAGAAAAAACAACGGAGGCACTCAGCTTTCCGGCGGTGAACAGCAAATGTTGGCTATTGGTCGAGCACTGCTTTTGAGACCACGTATTTTGATCATGGATGAGCCTACAGAAGGTTTGGCGCCTGTGATTGTTGAGCAAGTGGAGGCCTCGCTGCGTCAACTTGCCACGGAAGACGGCATAGCTATTTTGCTGATTGAACAAAACCTTGGGGTTGCTGTTGCCAGCGCTGACCGTGTAGCTGTGATGGTCAATGGGCGCATACAAGATGAAATGCCAGCTGTTGAGTTGGCCCATGACAAAGGTTTGCAAGAGCGTCTGCTTGGTCTGCGTGCTTCTGGGGAAGTGTTTGATGAAGCACCTGTGGAGCCTGCCATCAATGAACCTGCTACTGTTGTGCGTGTACAGCGTGCCTACAGTTCAGAAGATATTCCATTCAGTCAGCAATTCACCAAGGCATTCAACGCGTCAGAGGTTTCTGCAGGCACAGCCCAAGTTGCAGCTTCACCTGCACAAGTTTTTGATTTTCCTGTTGCAGCAAGCAGCAGTCAGGCAGCCTATGTGGCTGGCACCTTTGATACCAAAGGCAAAGAGCTTTTCTTTTTAAGACAATGCTTGGAAAAGCTCGGCCTAAGAGTGGTAACGGTAGATCTGTCCACAACAGGGCGGCCCTCTCCAGCTTCAGTCCATCCTCGCGAAGTAGCAAGACACCATCCTCAAGGTGAGCAGGCTGTTTTTTCCTCTGACAGAGGTAGCAGTGTTGCAGCAATGGCTTTGGCTTTTGAGTCATTTATTCGCACTCGCCGAGATGTCGGTGGATTGATTTCTGCCGGTGGCTCAGGGGGCACTTCCTTGGCCACAGCGGCCATGCGAGTGCTGCCTATTGGGGTTCCCAAAGTCATGGTGTCAACCATGGCTTCAGGCGATACGCGTCCCTATGTGGGGCCTAGCGATATTTGCATGATGTATTCGGTTACAGATGTACAAGGTATCAACCGAATCAGCGAAAAAGTTTTGTCAAATGCTGCTCATGCTCTCGCTGGCATGGTGACTCACAAGCACCGTGGGTCTGAAACCGTAAAGCCTGCTGTCGGACTCACCATGTTTGGTGTAACAACACCCTGCGTCCAAGCTGTAACCAAGCGTTTAGAGGATCGTTTTGATTGCTTGGTTTTTCACGCCACTGGAACAGGCGGTCAATCTATGGAGAAATTGGCTGCATCTCAACTTCTCAATGGGGTTATTGATGTCTCAACCACTGAGATTGCCGATGAAATTGTCGGGGCAACTTTGTCTGCAGGTCCCACACGCATGGATGTGTTCGCTCAAGTCGATTTACCCTATGTCGGTTCTTGCGGCGCCTTGGACATGGCCAACTTTGGCCCCTATGACACAGTGCCAGAGCGTTTCAAAGGGCGTAATTTGTATCGACATAACCCCAATGTCACCTTGATGCGTACAACCCCCGAAGAATGCCGAGAAATTGGTGAGTTCATCGCAAATAAGCTAAATGCGATGCGTGGACCTGTAAGGTTCTTGATACCTGAAAAAGGCGTGTCAGCCATCGATAAAGAAGGACAGGTTTTTTTCGATCCCGCAGCCAATCAAGCTTTGTTTTCAGCTTTGCAAGCCAATTTCAGAACAACTGCGCAGCACAAATTGATCAAACTTCCTCTGCACATCAATGATGAAGCTTTTGCACAAGCGTTGGTGGATGCATGGCTTGACATCAGCACCCTGAACCAACGTCAAACGAAATCAGCCTAAGCAACAACAGGAAAGCACATGCCACGTATCGCCCGTCAAACCATTCTTGCCAACTTACGCAAAAAAGTTGCACAAGGTATGCCCATCATTGGCGGTGGAGCTGGAACAGGCTTGTCTGCTAAATGCGAGGAAGCTGGCGGCATCGATTTGATTGTGATTTATAACTCTGGTCGCTACCGCATGGCAGGCAGGGGATCATTGGCCGGTTTACTTGCTTACGGCAATGCCAATGACATCGTCTGTGACATGGCCAAAGAAGTTTTGCCAGTTGTGAAGCACACACCCGTATTGGCTGGTGTCAATAGCACGGATCCCTTCATGCTGCCTGAAGAATTCTTGCAGCGATTGATTCATCTTGGGTTTTCAGGTGTTCAGAATTTTCCAACCGTTGGACTGATTGATGGGCTTTTCCGTGCCAACTTGGAAGAGACTGGGATGGGTTATGGCCTAGAGGTAGACATTATTCGACTAGCACATGCCCTTGATTTGTTGACCACGCCTTACGTCTTTAGCAGCGACCAAGCTGCCGATATGGCGCAAGCTGGTGCGGATATCGTTGTGTGCCACATGGGCTTGACCACCGGTGGGAGCATTGGCGCAGACACGGCCATGAAGCTTGAGGACTGTGTAGAGCCCATTCACCAGTGGTGTGAAGCTGCGTTGAAAGTCAAACCTGATGTCTTACTGCTGTGCCATGGTGGCCCTATTTCGTCACCCGCAGACGCTGAATGGATTTTGAATGAATGCCCACAACTGCACGGGTTTTATGGGGCAAGTTCCATGGAACGTCTCCCCACAGAGATTGCTTTAACGGATACCACTCGCCAATTTGTGAATCTGAAACGCAAAGGTTTTCAATGAAGCGTGTCGTTTGTGTTGACTGTTGTTTGTTTTTTATGCTGGAGAATTGACCATGACGGGCTCTCAATTTGGTGAGTTTTTACTCGGCCTCATCGTTTTAGCAATTGTCGTTGCCATCGCGGTTTGGTTGCTGCATTGGCTTTATTTGCGCAGCAGTAAAGAGCGTGCATTTGTACGTACTGGATTAGGTGGAGAAAAAGTGGTGGTGGATGGTGGTGCATTTGTGCTCCCCATCTTGCACGATGTGATTCCTGTCAATATGAACACACTGCGGCTTGAGGTCATTCGTGGGCGGGACAAGTCTTTGATCACCAAAGACCGTATGCGTGTAGATGTGATTGCAGAGTTTTATGTCCGCGTGGCAGCAAAACCCGAATCTGTTGCAGCAGCTGCTCAAACGCTGGGGCAACGCACTTTAGAGCCCGAACGTCTGAAAGAATTGATTGAAGGTAAATTCGTCGACGCCCTGCGCACCGCTGCAGCAGACATGACCATGGAAGAACTGCACGAAAAGCGCGGCGCTTATGTGCGTCGGGTACGTGAAGCAGTAGCTGAAGATTTAACCAAGAACGGATTAGAGCTTGAAGCTGCATCTTTAACTCAACTCGATCAAACCAGCATGGAGTATTTCAACCCCAGCAATGCCTTTGACGCGGAAGGTTTGACTCGTTTGACAGAACAAATTGAGCACCGCAAGAAACAACGCAATGACGTAGAACAAGATACCTTGATTGCAATTCGCAATAAAAATCTTGAGGCGGAAAAGCTGTCCCTGGACATTGACCGCGAATCTGAACTTGCTCGCTTGCAGCAAAACAGGGAGGTTGAGTTTGCCAGGGCTCGCCAGCGCTCTGAACTCACGACAGAGCGTGTGGAGCGCGACCGCGAAGCAGAAAGCGCTCAAATCATTGCCCGTCAGTCCATAGAGAGTGCGCGTATCCAATCGGATGAAACCATTGAAAAGGAACGCATCCTAAAAGAGCAAACATTGCAATCGATTGAAATTGAACGTCGCAAGGCTTTAGAGTTGGCTGAGCAACAACGTGCGATTGCCGTTGCTGTTGAAAGCAAGCAACATAGCGAGGCTTTGGCCAAGGCAGATGAAGCTCGGGCTTTGGCTGTCAGTGCAGAAGAACGTGTTTTCACTGCAAGGGAAGTTGAGGTAGCCAATCGACAAAAAGAAATTGAATTGATTGCTACCCAGCAAGATATTGAGCGTGAAACCATGCGAATTGTGCAAACTGCACAGGCTGAAGAAAACGCCAGCGCCAGTCGTGGGGCCGCGATTCGCGCTAATGCACAGGCCGATGCCGATGCAGAAAAAATTCGCGCTATGGCTCAACGTATTCGTGCTGAAGTTGAGGCTGAATCATTGATGTTGATGAACAAGGCGCACAACACCTTGACACCTGAAGCTAGGGCTTCTGCTTTGCGTATGCGCTTGGTTGAAAAGGCTGAGGCCATTATTCGAGAATCGGTGCGCCCGATGGAGCGTATCGAGGGCATCAAAATCATGCATGTCGACGGCTTAGCTGGCGGTGGCGGGCATGGTGGAGGAGACCATGGTGGTCAAGCAGGTTTTGCAGATGGCATTGTCAATTCTGCTTTGCGCTTTAGAGCACAAGCGCCCATTGTTGACCAGCTCCTGAAAGAAATCGGCCTTGAAGGGGGTGACATTCAGCGCTTGGTCTCAGGCGTATCTGGGGCCAATGCTGGCATGAGCGATCCCGTCACAACACCTGCACTCAAGGAGTAGAGTTTTGATTCAGGTCTACACCTCCAGCGTGATTGATGCGAGTGCAGATGCTGTCTGGGCCAAAATTCGCGACTTCAATGCCTTGCCCCAGTGGCATCCCGCGATTGCAGACAGTCGCATTGAAAACAACCAAGCATCAGACCGTGTCGGCTGCATTCGTTACTTTCACCTGCGCGATGGTGGCCTGATTCGAGAGCGTTTGCTCGCGTTGTCAGACTACGACTTCACCTGCACTTACAGCATATTGGAAAGCCCTATGGGGGTAGACAACTATGTCGCGACCATCAAGTTAACGCCTATCACCGATGGTGGACGATGCTTTGCCGAGTGGAGTGCCGAATTTGACTGCCCGCCACAGCGCGAAGCAGAGTTGTCTAACTCGATTGGACAGGGTGTTTTTCAAGCTGGGTTTGACGCACTGAAACGCCACTTCTCTACCCGCCGCTAATGGCTTTGCAAAAAGTTGTCCGCTCGACAGTGATCGACGCCCCCATAGAGAGGGTGTGGGCTGTTTTACGCGACTTCAACAGCCATGACCGATGGCATGAAGTGGTTGACCACAGTGAAATTGAGGACGGCAAACCCAGTGATCGTGTAGGGTGTGTGCGTAACTTCACTTTGCAAGACGGCAATCACATTAGAGAAATGCTGCTGAGTCTGTCCGACAAAGACTACGTCAGCACTTATACGATTGTCGAGGCAACCGTTCCATTACAACGCTATGTTGCCACCATCACTTTAAAACCCGTGACCGATGGGCAACGCACTTTTTGGCACTGGGCTTCTTCTTTTGCGACCCCGCCTGGCATGGAAGCAGATCTGCGCAATATGGTGGCTCAGGGGGTCTACGAAGCTGGGTTTGCCAACCTCAAACGTCATTTGCAATTAGGCAGCAACGCAGGGCGAAGTCATTTGCGCCCTACCAGTACAAAGCCTGTTCTTCAAGCTTCGCCCGTTGTCGCCCAGACCATCAAAGTGCGTGAATATGGCGATGCTGTTCAATTGCGTGCTGAATCCTCAGAGGTTCCTCCCCCTGGGGTTGGAGAGGTTCGGATTCGACAAACCGCCATAGGCGTGAATTACCTTGACATCTATTTACGCAAGGGTTGGATTCCGGAACTACTTCCCCTCCCCGGAACACCTGGCATGGAAGCAGCCGGTGAGGTGATTGATGTGGGTCCTGATGTGACCAGTCTTTTGCCAGGGGACAGAGTTGCTTACATGGGCCCTGCCCCTGGCTCTTACACCTCGGTTCGCAATGTGCCTGTGGCTTGGACCGTGCGTTTAGGCGCTGGCATTGATGACGGGACAGCAGCAGCAAGCTTGCTCAAAGGCATCACAGCAGATTATTTGTTGCGCGACCTTGGGCGAGTCAAAGCAGGAACCCGGCTCTTAGTACATGCAGCAGCAGGTGGCGTAGGTACATTGGTTTGCGCATGGGCACGAAACATGGGTGCTTTGGTCATGGGTACCGTGAGCTCTGAGGCCAAAGCACGTATTGCACGTGACAATGGGTGCCAGCATGTCATCGTCACATCAGATTACACATTCAGCGCCGCAGTTCACCACATTTCACAAGGAGCCGATGTCATCATTGACGGTCTTGGGGATGCCGCAAGAGAAGAAAATTTTGCGGCTCTTGCACCTTGTGGCCATTGGATCAGTTTGGGCCAGGCAAGTGGTCCGCTGCAACCTATTTCTCCCGATTGGTTGGTGGGGAAATCGGTCAGTTTTTCTCGACCCGTTGCATTTGCTTATGTAGCAACCCATGCTGTGCTTAACCAAAGGGCTGAGCGAGTTTGGCAGGCCTTTCGTGACGGTATTTTGCTGCCTGTACAAACAGAGCAATTTGCCTTGAAAGAAGCAGCGACAGCACACGCAAGGCTTGAATCTCGTCAAAGCACAGGCTCACTGGTTCTTTTACCTGGCTGACACTAAGGCGCCAAGTCGTTTAGGTATTGCTCGGTGAAAATAGCGATGTCGCCACTGGATACAAAGTTATGTCTAACTACAACACCACCCCCGATAACCTGCCAGTTCCACAAGACGATGGTGCCGCCCAACATTTGAAGGGCATGTCACTGCCGTCTGTCACGCTGATGGGGACGGATGGTGCGCAAGTCGATGTCGGTAACTTAAAGGGCTGGATTGTGATTTACTGCTACCCCATGACAGGCGTACCCGGTGTACCCTTGCCATCTGGCTGGGACCAAATACCGGGAGCACGCGGTTGTACCCCCCAGTCCAATGCCTACAAAGAAGCACACCCTGCCCTTAAAGCCTTAGGTGTCAAAGTGTTTGGCCTGAGTACGCAATCCACGCCCTACCAGCAAGAATTAGCCGAACGCTTGCAACTGCCTTTTCCTGTGCTCAGTGATGTCCAACTTCAACTTCAAAAAGCCTTGCATTTACCCACCTTCATTATTGAAGGAAAGACTTTGATCAAAAGACTGACCATGGTGGCTAACGACGGCGTGATTCAGCAAGTACATTACCCTGTGTTCCCGAGCAACAAGGATGCGGCTTGGGTGTTGAGCTTATTTTGAATGAACTAAAGGGCCAAGAAGTATGCTGGTAGATGTGGTGGGCGTAGCCCTTAAACGGCCTTATACATTTGTGGTGATGGCGCTTTTGATGTTGGTACTCGGCCCCTTAGCGGCCTTGCGAACACCAACAGATATTTTTCCTGAAATACGCATACCCGTGATTGCTGTGGCTTGGGCGTACACCGGTCTACCACCAGACCAAATGGCGGGTCGTATCACTACCTTGTACCAACGGGTCTTAACCACGACTGTGAATGACATTGAACACATCGAGGCCAATTCTTATGCGGGTGTGGGCATCGTCAAAATCTTCTTTCACCCTGGGGTGAATATTGCCGTTGCCAATGCACAGGTGACTGCTATCTCTCAGGTGATGATTCGGCAAATGCCGCCCGGCACTCTGCCGCCCTTGATTGTGAATTACAACGCCTCCACCGTGCCCATTTTGCAGTTGGCGTTATCAGGAAAGGGGCTGTCAGAGCAAAATTTGGCTGACCTCGGGCTCACACAGGTGCGCACACCCTTGGTGACTGTTGCTGGTGCCGCCATTCCCTTTCCCTATGGCGGAAAGTCGCGTCTTGTTCAAGTGGATTTGAAATTACCCGAGCTACAAGCTCGCGGCTTAAGTGCACAAGATGTCGCTGCAGCGCTAGCGGCTCAAAACATCGTCACGCCTGTCGGTACCCAAAAGATTGGCAGCCTGGAATACACCATCAACCTCAACAATGCTGCCACTGAGATCAAAGATTTGGCCAATATCCCCGTCAAATCAGTCAATGGCGCCATGATTTACCTGCGGGACGTGGCCAATGTGCATGATGGCAATGCGCCCCAAACCAATATTGTTCATGTAGACGGCAATCGCTCTGTTTTGATGTCGGTTCTGAAAAACGGCACTACCTCTACTTTGGCCATTGTGGACGGGGTGCGGGAAAAACTGCAAACCATGAAGGCCTCGCTGCCGCCCACGTTGGAAGTCAAACCGCTGAATGACCAATCGATTTTTGTACGTTCTGCCATCAGTGGTGTTGCCATGGAAGGCGCGATTGCGGCGGCCTTGACCAGCGTGATGATTTTTCTTTTTCTGGGCAGTTGGCGCTCGACCATCATCATTGCCGTCTCCATCCCTTTGTCCATCATGGGTGCCATCATGGGATTGGCAGCCCTAGGTGAAACGCTCAACATCATGACCTTGGGCGGTTTGGCACTGGCTGTCGGCATTTTGGTAGATGACGCTACTGTGACCATTGAAAACATCAACTGGCACCTTGAACAAGGCAAGGATGTGGAAACCGCCATCTTGGATGGTGCGGCACAAATTGTCACACCGGCCTTCATCTCGCTTTTGTGCATTTGCATCGTGTTTGTACCGATGTTCTTTTTGGATGGTGTTGCGCGGTTCCTGTTTGTACCCATGGCAGAAGCGGTGATGCTTGCCATGGCGTTTTCTTTCTTTTTGTCCAGGTCCTTGGTACCCACCATGGCCAACTATTTGCTCAAGCCCCATGCAGCGCATACTGATATGCATAGCAATAACCAAAGCTTGCCTGCCAGTCGCAACCCCTTGGTGCAGTTACAGCGTGGCTTTGAATCAAGCTTCGAAAAGTTTCGGGCCGGTTACCGAAGCCTCTTGCATTTGGCCTTGTTCAACCGCATCAAAGTCATCACGGTATTCATGGGTTTTATCTTGGCGTCGTTTGCGCTCGTACCTTATTTGGGCAGCAACTTCTTTCCCGATGTCGATGGCGGACAAATTCTGATCCATGCACGGGTCCCCATTGGGACGCGGGTGGAGGAGACTGCAGCGCGGTTTGCCGCCATTGAAAAAACCATTCTGAAGGTCATCCCCCCTGAAGAAATCACCACCTTGGTAGACAACATCGGCTTGCCACCCAGTTGGATCAACCTGATCTACAACAACACCGGCGTGATTGGTACCCAAGACGGGGACATCCAAATTGCTTTGCGCAAAAACCATCGTCCAACTGCTGACTACATTCGGGAACTGCGGAAAATCTTGCCTACAGAATTCCCAGATACTGTTTTTTCGTTCCCCCCCGCCGACATCGTGAGTCAGATTTTGAATTTCGGCGCACCTGCGCCGATTGATATTCAAATCAGAGGTGCGAATTTGGCGGGCAATTTTGAATACGCCAACAAATTATTGAAAGCCATTCGTGGCATTCCCGGCGTTGCGGATGCCCGCATACAGCAATCAGCTAAGAGTCCGGTTTTTGACGTCACGATGGACCGAGGGCAAGCCCAAGACCTTGGCATCACACCCCGAGATGTCACCAACAATTTGGTGGTCAACCTAGCTGGTAGCAGCCAGGTTGCACCAACCTACTGGCTCAATCCCGCTAATGGCATTTCCTACAGTGTGGTGATGCAAGCGCCTCAATACAACCTAGATTCGCTCAATGACTTGGCCAACCTGCCGGTGTCTTCTGGGTCTAACAACAACCAACAATTGTTGGGCGGTATTGCCAGTTTTAACCGCACCGCCCGCAATGCCGTGGTGAGCCAATACGATATCCAACCCATGGTGCAAATCAACGCCACCACCCAAGACACCGATTTAGGCACCGTCGCCAAAGAAGTGCGGCGCGTTATTGCTGAAACAGAAGCAGATTTACCTAAAGGCACCAAAGTGGTTTTGCTGGGTCAGGTAAGAACCATGGAGAAAGCATTTTCTGGTTTGTTATGGGGCTTATTGGCTGCTGTGGTGCTGATTTATTTCTTGATCGTGGTGAATTTCCAATCGTGGCGAGACCCCTTTGTGATCATCAGCGCCCTGCCTGCAGCATTGGCGGGCATTGTTTGGATGTTGTTTGCCACCCGCACCACATTGTCCGTTCCAGCCCTGACGGGAGCCATCATGTGCATGGGTGTTGCTACCGCCAACAGTGTGCTTGTTATCAGCTTTGCACGAGAACGCCTAGAAGAATGGGGCGACCCCCTGGCTGCTGCTTTGGACGCTGGCTTTGTTCGTTTCAGGCCAGTATTGATGACGGCTTTGGCCATGATCATTGGCATGATTCCCATGGCCTTGGGGCTGGGGGAAGGCGGGGAGCAAAACGCACCACTTGGCAGAGCCGTGATTGGCGGGCTTTGTTTTGCCACGGTCGCCACCTTGGTCATCGTCCCCTTGATCTTCAGTTTGGTTCATACCCAACGTGGGCAATCACGCACCAAACCCTCATTTTCCGGAGTAAAGCATGCTTGAGTCGTCACCCCCTACTGTCTCTCGCAGCCTGTTATGGACCGCCCTGTTGTTAGGTGCCGCAGTGGCAGCTTATGTGGTTTACAGCGGCATCAACGCCCGTACTTCAGATACAAACCTTTTGAAAGAGCAGACGAAAACGCAATCGGTGATGACAGTGACTGTGATCTCGCCTGTGCCCGCGAACGTAACCCCTACGCTGGATTTGCCTGGTCGCATCGAAGCTTTTTCCAAAGCGCCTATTTATGCGCGTATCAGCGGCTATTTGAAAAGTTGGAAAGCCGACATTGGTACGCCTGTCAAAGCTGGCCAACTGTTGGCTGAAATTGATACCCCGGACCTTGATCAACAAATCCTTCAAGCCAAAGCCGAGTTAGCCAGTACGCAAGCCAATGCAGCTTTGTCCGAAAACACCGCGAAACGGTGGCAGTCATTGCTTGCCACCAATTTTGTTTCTTCTCAAGCCGTGGAAGAAAAACTGGGTGACCTCAAAGCCAAGCAAGCCATCGTTGCAGCCTCTCAGGCCAATGTCAGCCGCATTGAGGCCCTGAAAAACTTCAGCCGCATCGTTGCTCCATTTGATGGTGTCGTCACCGCTCGCAATACCGATGTGGGCGCATTGATCAATGTAGGGGGCAATGCAGGTACAGAGTTGTTTGTGGTGTCTGACATCAAACGTTTACATTTGTATGTGAATTTGCCCCAAGCCTATGTGTCGCAAATTCAAAAAGGTGCCATCGCCAAGTTCACAGTGCCCGAAAATCCTGGAAAAACCTATATCGCCAAAGTGCAAACCATGTCGCAAGCCATCAGCGCTGGTTCGGGCAGTATGTTGGTTCAGCTTTCAGCCGAAAATGCCAGTGGTACTTTGATACCAGGCGGGTTTGCTAATGTGAGTTTTGAATTACCAGGCGTCTCCTCTGGCCTGAGTGTGCCCCCTAGTGCATTGATATTCACCAAAGCGGGTTTGCGTGTGGCGACTGTCTCGCCTGACAACAAAGTGGTTCTCAAGGCCGTCGTGATTGGACGAGACTATGGCAACAAGGTTGAGTTGTCTTCTGGTTTAGAAGCCTCAGACAGCGTGATTGAAAGTCCTCCCGATGGTGTGAGCGATGGAGACGCAGTCAAAATTGCCCCTTCTGCTGAAGCAAAGAAGCCATGACATCTTCCTCACCCTTGCCTCGTAACCCTGTGGCATGGTTTGAAATTCATGTCGCAGATATGCAACGTGCCAAAGTTTTTTATGAGTCTGTATTCAAGCGTTCATTATTTGCTCTAAAGACCGACGATATCAGCTACACCATGTATGTTTTTGAAGGCGATGTGCAATCTGCTGGTGCGACAGGTGCATTGGTTCTGCACCGTGATCGACAACCCACCACCGAAGGTGTGATGGTGTATTTCTCCTGTGAAGACTGCGCTGTCGAGACACAACTCGCCATCGATCATGGTGGTCGTGTTTTCAAACACAAGAAAAGCATTGGCAATAACGGCTTCATAGCCATCATCGGTGACACCGAGGGCAATGCGATTGGACTGCATTCAATCAAGTAAGTCACGAGCAATGAGCACTAAGGGTTTGTTTGTAAATCATTTAAATCATCTAAAAAAACAAAAAACGATTTCTTGACGCAACATGTCAAATCCGTTAATAATTAATTAACTTGTTAGTACGTGTTCACCGCATAGGAATTTTGGTTTGACCCTCGTTGAATGATGTTGTTTCAGACCCGCCAAAGATTGATGACACTTGTATTTGTTTGCCCCATGCGCACTTTGATGTTCGCACCACGTATCACCCGGAGTTGATGCGTGCTGTTTGACCACTGCGCCGAATGCCAGCGTTGCTGTAACGTTGAGCCCGGTTATCCCTCCCTCGAAATTACCCTGACCCGAAAAGAAGAGAAACGGCTCGGCAGCATCTGCATCCAAACCCAATGTGATCACCTTGGGCCTCAGGGTTGCTCCCTTGGCGAAGATAAACCTTTTGGATGCACTCTTTATCCCCTGAGCTACAACCCCAATAAACAAAAATTTTATTTTGACGCTGACTGTCCTTTGATGGACGAATACATCGCAGGACTGGCGGATATCAACAGTGAAGCGTCTGCCCATATGGCCAAGGTCGAGCGCACTGTGGCCAAGCTTGAAGAAAAAGATCCTGTTTTTTTGCAGCAGAACTATGAGGTGGACAAGGCGTATTTCGACTTGAAAAAAATCACACCCAAAAAAAGTAAATCTAAAAAATCAACACAAAAGGCA
>Ga0214917_10001333_pt1 | contig 31782 bp, 21 predicted proteins | sample LL_1208_BB_MetaG_FD_177983 | JGI IMG/M metagenome (GOLD analysis project Ga0214917, IMG submission 177983) | Freshwater microbial communities from Lake Lanier, Atlanta, Georgia, United States - LL_1208_BB | ecosystem: Environmental > Aquatic > Freshwater > Lake | place: USA: Georgia | collected... | reverse complement strand
GAGCGCCAGGAGCAGGAAGATTCCCGCCGCCGCCAGCAGGAACGTGAGCCACTGGTCGGCGAGCATCCGGTCGACGAGCTGGGCCAACAGCACGAAGAAGCCGGTGACGGCGGCCCCGGGACGGCCGTCGCGGGCGGGAAACTCCTCCGCCACGATCCGCCGCACCTGCTCGATGATCGCCCGCTTCCGCGTCGCCGGCTGCCGCTCGCGGGACCGCAGCATGACCCGCAGCCAGGTGGAGCCGTCGTCGGGATCGGTGCCGATCAGCGTTCTGCCGAGCTGCGGCACCTGGCTGCGGAGCAGGTCGATCGCACCTCCCACGAGCCAGCCCCCGAGCCGCGAATCCTGCAGCCGTTCGAGCGGGATCGGCGACACCGCGTCGAGCACGTCGGCCACGCTCATGACCTTCGTCAGCCCCGGCACCGCCGTGCCGTCGGGCCCGGGCACGCTGACCTCGTCGCGGAGCCGGCGCTGCATCCTGGAGAGGCCGCCGAGCACCTCGGCGTCGATGGAGCGGCCCGCCGGCACGAGCACGTCCCAGACGCCGGCGCCGCCGAGTCGCGACTCGACCATGTCGTACGACTCGACGACGGGGCTCGACCGCCGGAAGTTGCGGGTGAAGTCGGTCTCCACCTCGAGCCACCGCATGCCCGCCACCGCCACCGCCACGAACACCGCCGACACGGCGAGGATCGGGCCGGGATGCGCCACGATCCGGGCCACGAGACGCCCGAGGCCCAGTTCGAGGGTGGCCTCTCCCCAGGCCCGCTGCGGGTCGGCGTCGATCCGGCCCCAGAGCGCGAGGAACGGCACGGCGAGCGCCGTCGCGACCAGCACCATGAGGCCGCCCACCGCCGTCATGACGCCGAAGTCGTGCACGGGCCCCACCTGGCTGGCGACGAGCGAGCCGAACCCGATGACGTCGGTGGCGATCGAGCCGACCACCGGCCAGAAGAGGGCCGCGATCGTCCGCTCGAGCGCGGCCGTCGCGGGCAGCCCCGACTCCCGCTGCCGGCGGAATTCGACGATCAGGTGCACGACCGTGGCGATCGCCACCACGGTGACCATCGCCGAGAGCATCGTCGACACCATGGTCAGCTTGAGTCCGGCCACGGCGAGCACGCCGCGGGTCGTCCAGAGCGCCAGCAGCACGACCGCCAGCGGCACGACGAGCCAGCGCAGGCTGCGGAAGGAGACGAGCAGAACCCCGCCGGCCAGCACGGCGCTGGCGGTGCCCAGGAGGTTGCCGTCCCGCTCGAGCATCGCGAATCCGTCGCGGAGCATCACCGGCTCGCCGGCCACCGTGCCGGCGGGGAACTCCTTCATCAGTCCGCGCAGGCGGTCGATCGTCTCCGCCCGCGACACGGCCTGCTGCCGGGCCGTCGGCAGTGCCGGAGGCGGTTGGAGCAGGCAGACGATCGCCGCCGTGCGGTGATCGGCGCCGACGGCGTATCCCTCCAGCAGCGTGACCAGCTTGCGGGCCACGGGGCTGCGTTCCACGTCGACGACGCCGTCGCCCAGCGGCGTGTCGGCGAGGCTCGTGGCCGAAGCGATGCCGGGCAGCGCCGCGATCGTGCCGGAGAGCGTGCGCAGCCGCTCGATTCCCTCGCGGGAGAAGAGCTGCGGATCCTCATAGGCCGCCAGCACCACCTCGCTCGAGCCGAAGGCGCGGACCATCAGCCGATAGGGCACGAGGGCGGGATCGGCGCGGTCGAACATGGTGTCGATCGACCGGGCGAACTCCAGCCGTCGCGACTCGAAGACCGAAAGGATCGCGGCACCGACGGCGATGCACGCCAGCAGGTTTCTGTGCCTCACCAGCCACGCGGCGGTTCGGTCGGCGGCGGGCATGAAGCGTGTTCGGCGTCGGGGAAGGGGGGCGGGGAAGCGACGCGGGGCCGGTGGCGGTGGCACCGCCGGCAAAGGCCCGAGGACGCGGCAGCGGCGCGGACCACGGTGACGGCACCGACATGGTACCGCGACGAGGACGTGCAGGATGGGAAGCCGTCGGCAGTTGCCCAGACCGCCGGCGCTTCCCGAACCGTCGCCGCCCGCACTGCCCAGGCTTCCGGGTCGACACCCGCGCGGTCGGTCGAGCGAGCGCGGCCCACCGCAGTGTCGCCGCCGGCGGACGCCCGCGGTAACTCCCTGCGATTGCTCGACTTGCGGTGCCCCGACGGCTGCCGCCCTGCCTTGACCCGTCGGCGCAGGCACTCCTATAGTCCCGCGCTTTTTCGAGAACGTCTCGAATTCCCGCCGCAGAGACCCCTTTCACGCGTGATTTTCCGCGACCCGCACGCCACCGCTGCGCCTCCGCGACACTGGGCTGAACGCCCGTCGCGCCGGCCGCCTCCGCGCCCGCGAAGGGCCGCGGTCGGCGCCGACGGACCGGCTGCGCGCCCGCGTGCCGTCCCGCGATGCATCGCGTGCGCGGTCGTCGTCGCGTGCGTCTGTGCGGTCGTCGCGCGCTCCGTCTCGGCGCAGGGTCAGGACCAGCCCTTCGCGGAGACGGCGACGGCCGGCGCGCTGGCCGCGGTCCCGGCCCGCGGGCTCGCGGCGGCGATCGCCGAGGCGGGGCGGATCGAGGTGCCGTCGGTCGATTCCCGCGAGCCGGTGACGGTCAGTGCGACGCAGGCGTCGCGGTGGACCGAGGGCTCGTACGACGTGTGGCACCTCACGGGCGGCGTGCGGATCTCCCAGGGAGGCACCGAGGCGACGGGGCACGAGGCGGTCGTCTGGATCGAGCAGGACGCGGGGGGCGGGCCGGCGGTCGCCGAGCGCGACGGGACGGATTCGCCGCCGGTCCGCAGCATGCTCGTGCGGATGGCGGGCGACGTGAGCGTGCGGGCCGGCGCGACCGCCGATGCGGCCACGAGCGTGCGCGGCCCGCGCTGGACCGGCCGCTTCTGGATGCAGCGCGACCCGACCCTGCGGTTCTCCAGCGTCGTGCCCGCCGCCGGCACCCCGCCGATCTACGAGGCACCGGCCGACCGCGTCCCGCCGGCTTCGGCGATCGCCGCGGCGGAGGCCGAGGAGTCGCCGATCCAGCGGACGCAGTTCAGCGAGTTCGGGGCGGCGCCGGTGCCGACGGTGAACGCGGCCGCGACCTCCCGCAGGCTGCGGGCGTTCCCGCGGTCGAGCGTGCCCCTCAACATCCGCTGGTTCCCCAGCCCCGGCGGCAACGAGTGGGTGGCGGTGATCACCTCCGGCGTGAACCTCGTCGTGGACGGCGTCGATCCGGCGGGGCCGCTCGACATCTCGGCCGACCGCCTGGTGATCTGGACCCGCGGCCAGGCGCAGCCGTCGCTCGACGGCAACGCAGCCCAGGCGCCGGACGTGCCGCTGGAGCTCTACATGGAGGGCAACGTCGTCTTCCGGCAGGGGCAGCGGGTGGTCGAGGCGCTGAGCATGTTCTACGACGTGCCGCGCTCGAGTGGCGTGATCACCGGGGCCACGGTGCTGACGCCGGTCGACAACTACGCGGGCGTGGTCCGGCTGCGGGCCGACGTGATGCGGCAGGTGGACCGCAGCCGCTTCGTTGCCCAGCAGACCGGCCTCACCTCCAGCCGCCTCGGCGTGCCGACCTGGGAGTTCCGCTCGCGCGAGCTCGAGTTCACCGACGAGCAGGTGCCGCTGGCCGGCCCCGGCGGCCAGCCGGCCATCGACCCCGCGACGGGCGAGCCGGCCGTCGACCACCAGCAGTTCATCACCAGCCGCGGCAACACGCTGACGTTCGGCGGCGTGCCGGTGCTCTGGTGGCCGGTGCTGGCGACCAACGCCAAGAAGCCGACCTTCTACATCAACAACGCCCAGATCAAGAACGACCGGATCTTCGGCACGCAGCTCCTGACCAGTTGGGATGCGTTCCAGGTCTTCGGCTGGCGGCGGCCGCCCGACGGGGTCGACTGGGACTTCGACGTCGACTACCTCAGCCTGCGCGGTCCCGGTGGCGGCACGTCGCTCCTCTACAACCGCCCCGATTTCTTCGGCTTCGGCGGCCCGGCCAGCGGCGACCTCGACGCCTGGTTCATCGGCGACGTCGGCCTCGACAACCTCGGCCTCTACCGCCGCACCTTCACGTATCCGGGCTATCCCGACCGCACGTTCCGCGGCCGTTCCTTCTGGCGTCACCGTCAGGATCTCGGGGGCACGACCGACAGCTTCCTCGGCGGCTGGCAGCTCCGCGGCACGGCCGGCTGGATCAGCGACATGAACTTCCTCGAGGAGTACTACGAGGCGGAGTGGGAGGAGGGCTACGAGCAACGGACCTGGCTCGACCTGAGGCGGCCCGTCGAAAACCGCGAACTGCGGCTGCTGACGAGCATCCGTGTGAACCCCTTCTTCACGCAGAGCGAGTGGTGGCCGCGGCTCGACTACTACTGGCTCGGCCAGCCGCTGCTCCGGGACTCCGTGACCTGGTACTCGCACTCCAACGCGGCCTACGTCCGGCAGAGCGAGCCGCAGACGCCGACGGTGGGCCAGGGGCGCAACATCTGGACGCTGCTGCCCTACGAGGCCAACGTCATCGGCGAGCGGCTCGCCACGCGGCACGAGCTCGACCTGCCGTTCCAGGCGGGCGCCGTGAAGCTGATCCCCTACGCCCTCGGCGAACTCGCGCACTGGGGCGACTCGCTCTCCCCCACCGCGCCCAACACCGCCGCCGGCGGGCTCAACCGGGCCTACGGCCAGGTGGGCATCCGGTCGAGTCTGCCGATGTGGACGGCCGACGACACGGTGGAGAGCCAGCTGTGGAACGTGCACGGCCTCGCCCACAAGGTGGTGTTCGAGGCGGAGTTCTCCTACACCAACAGCACGCAGGACATCACGCAGCTGCCGCTCTACGACCAGATCGACGACGACACGATCAACCAGTACCGCCGCAACATCCCCTACTGGGACTACGGCGCGATCCCGGGGCAGGCCACGCCGCTCCAGGCGCCGTACATCTTCGGCCCCAGCAACAAATACGACCCGCGGACCTACGCCGTCCGCCGCGGCATGGCCGGCTGGGTGACCGGTCCCACGGAGATCGCCAACGACCTGACGGCGTTCCGCGTCGCCGCCCGGCAGCGGTGGCAGACGAAGCGCGGTCCGATGGGCAACCGGCGGATCATCGACTGGATCGTGTTCGACGTCGACGGCGAGTTCTTCCCGACGACGAGCCAGAACTTCGGCCAGACGCTCGGCCTGTGGCAGTACGACTTCCGCTGGCACGTCGGCGACAGGACCACCCTGCTCTCGACGGCCGACGTCGACTTCTTCGGCGCCGGCCAGCAGCTCTACACGGTGGGCGCCCTGCTCAACCGCACGCCCCGCGGCAGCTTCTACATCGGATTCAACGAGTTCGGCGGCCCGATCCAGGCCAGCGTGCTCACCGGCTCCTACACCTACCGCATGAGCCCCAAGTGGGCGAGCTCCTTCGGCACGGCCCTCAACCTCAACGGCATGAACATCGGCCAGAACTTCCAGCTCGTGCGGATCGGCGAGTCGTTCCTGATGACGTTCGGCTTCAACGTCGACTACAGCCGCAACAACGTCGGCGTCACCTTCAACCTCGAGCCGCGATTCCTGTCGCGGACGCAGTTCGCCAGCCGCACCGGCCTCGACATCCCGATGGCCGGAGCCTACGGCCTCGAATGACCTCCATCGGAGCCCCAACGATGCTCAGAGTCCTGATCGACCGCCGCCACAAGAACAGCAAGTTCGTCTATTACGTCCGATCGACCGCGGCGATGTTCATGCCGCGTCGGCGGCACGTCCGCAGGATCGCGGGCGTCGCGGCGCGGACCGGGTATCCCGACCCCGACCTGCTCGAGCGGCTCGAGTACTGCAACCAGATCGCCGTGCCGACGGCCATCCACGACACGTCGAGCATCGCGGAATTCCGGATGCTCAAGAAGACGGTCTACCATCTCGATCTCCTGCCGCACCTCCTCTGCTTCGAGTCGTGGCGACGGTTCAGGTTCCTCTTCGGCGACGTGACGCACGTGCCCCCGGAGCCATCCTTCGTGAAGAGCCGGCCGATCGGCGGCGACAACGCCCACTCGGTCCTCATGAAGCTCGATTCGCCGCGGCACTTCTGCTTCGTCACGGACGAGAGGCCCTTCGGCGCCAAGCGGCCGTCGCTCGTCTGGCGGGGCCGACTGCACCTGAAGTCGAAGAAGGAACGCCGGCTCGACTTTCTCAGGGAGTTCCACCGGGCACCGTTTTGCGACGTCGGTCACGTCAACGGTGGAGAGGTCTACCCGGAGTACCGGCGGCCGCCGCTGTCGATCGGCGACCAGTTGGCATACAAGTACATCCTCTCGCTGGAGGGCAACGACGTCGCGACCAACCTCAAGTGGATCATGTCGTCGAATTCGCTCTGCCTGACGCCGCGGCCGCGGTACGAGACCTGGTTCATGGAGGGCCGGCTGGTGCCCGACCATCACTACGTGCTCATCGCCGACGACTTCCGCGACGTCGAGGAGAAGATCCTGCACTACGAGCGCCATCCGGAGGACGCGCTGCGGATCATCCACAACGCCAACGCCTACGTGCGGCAGTTCCTCGACGCCGATCGCGAGGCGCTGCTGGGCCACATGGTGGTGGCCCGGTACTTCGCCTACTGTGCGCCGGAGGCGGCATCGGCGGCGGCCTGAGACGCGGGCTCAGGACGGGTCGCGGTCCGCCGAGGGGCTCATGGACCACGCGGCGAAGACCGCGGCGAGCAGGGCGTAGGCCGCGGCGAGCACCAACGGGCCGCGGCCGGCCGCCTCGGCGGGCAGGCTCCCCACGCTCCAGGGCAGGAAGAGCCGCCCGTCGGGAAACGGCGAGTGGATCACGCCGCAGAGCGTGGCCGCGGCGGCGGCGAGGCACCACGCGGCTGCGGCCCGGAGCCGGCGGTCGACGAGCGCGGCGACGAGGCCGGCCCACAGCAGGCTCGTGACGATGAAGCCCGACGACAGGAGCCGGATGGAGAAGAGCTCGCGGGCCAGCGGGCCGCCGGGCACGGCGCCCGCGGCGACGAGCTTGTCGGCCTGGATCGTCACGAGGGCCGCCAGCGCGGGCACGCAGGCGATCGCGACCGCCGGATAGTGTCGCTGCGGCGTGGCATGGAAGCTCTGCGCGGTGATCTCCAGGCCGATGAAGACGAGGATCGGCAGGATCGCGGGGCCGGGGATCGCCTGGTAGAGGTAGGCGAACGTGCCGGTGAGGCCGGCGATGCCGATGAACGCCGCCGTGGCCAGCGTGTAGGCGGCGCGGCCTCCCATCGCCTTGTAGGCCGGATGGCCGATGTAGGGCGTGGTCTGGATCACGCCGCCGCAGGCTCCGGCGATGATCGTGGCCAGCCCCTCCACGGCGATGATCGAGGCCGTGTCGTACTCGTCGCCGGCGGCCGCCGCGCTCTCGGTGCAGTCGATGCCCCCCACGACCGTGCCGAGCGCGAACGGGATGACGATCGGCAGGTACCTGAGGGTGTCGGGCCAGGCCTCCGTCCAGGCGAAGCTGCCGGCGGAGAGCCATTCGGTCGGCCAGAGCGCGGCCCGGGGATCGATCGCGGCGTGCCCGTCGCCCACCTGGATCCAGCCAACGCCGACGCCGATCGCGTGGATCGATCCGCCGACGAGGAGGGCGGCCAGGGCGCCCGGGATCGCTCCGGGAAACGGGATCCGCGCGGTGAGCGAGGCGAGCACGACCCCCAGCGCGACCAGGCCGACCAGGGGCGAGCCGAAGATCTCCAGCAGGGGCAGGAACGTGATCAGCGCCAGCGCGATGGCCGCCAGGCTGCCGAGCAGCCCGGCCCGCGGCACGAGCCGGCGGATCGGCCCCGCCACGAGGCTGCAGAGCATCTTGAAGACGCCGCTGGCCACGATCGCGCACATGCCGACGTGCCAGGCGTGGCGGGCGGCGGGCTCCTGATCCATGCCGGCCGCCAGCGCCGCGGCGTAGGCCGGTCCGATCACGAAGAAGACCATGCCGAAGGTGCTCGGCGTATCGAGCCCCAGCGGCATGGCGGTGACGTCGGTGCGGCCCGTCCTGCGGGCGAGCCGGAAGGCCATCCACGTGAAGATGAGGTCGCCCACGACCACCCCGATGGCCGTGCCCGGGACGAGGTGTGACACGGCGAACTGCGCCGGGTAGCCGAAAGCGGCCGCCAGCAGCGAGACCGCGAGAACCAGGTCCGCGAGGTTGTCGAGGCAGAGTCCGAAGAAGGCGTTGACGTCGCCGGGCCCGGCCCAGCGGTAGGACTGCGGATCGTGGCTGTGGGCGGGAGGGTGCAAGGGACGACCTGGACGCGGGCCGTGGGGGCGGGGCACGACCGCGCGGACGCTCGGATGATCCGGCAGGCGGAATGTCGGTGCGACGTGGTGGAAATGTCAAATCCGGCATCGGCGGGGCCCGGGAACGCCGGAATCGCCCGGGAGGGCCGCACGCGGGCTATACTCCTGGGGTTGGAGCCGAAATCGTGGGGCCCGCGAGGCGGGTTTCGGCTCCCGGGTGTCCCTGCGAACCCTCCCGGCCGTGGCCGCGTAGTAGCGATGGAATTGCACGATTCCAACCCCGGAGTCAGGTCCCAGCCCCCGTCGCGCGGCGGTGCCGCGGTCGAGGTGCTGGACCCCGGCGTTGGTCCGTCGGACGAGGAACTGCTGCGGCGTTTCCGGATCACGGACGACGCGGTCGCCTTCGAGTCGCTCGTGCATCGGTACGAACACGAACTCTTCAGCTATCTCCGCCGCTACCTCGGCAGCGCGGAGATGGCGGAGGACGTGTTCCAGGCGACGTTTTTGCAGGTGCACCTGAAGAAGGAGAACTTCGAGGACGGGCGGAGGTTCCGTCCCTGGCTCTACACGATCGCGACCAACCAGGCCATCGACGCCCAGCGCCGGAATCGTCGCCACCGCATGGTGAGCCTCGACCACCGCACGGGCGGGGACGACGACGTGGGTACGCTCGTGGAAATGCTGTCGGGACAGGAGCGGACCGCCGATGAACGGATGGAGGACGAGGAGGCGAAACACTGGGTGCGGTCGGCGGTCGAGGACCTGCCCGACGCTCTCAAGAGCGCCCTGGTGCTCGTCTACCACCAGGGCCTGAAGTACCGCGAGGCGGCGGACGTGCTCGGCATCCCGGTGGGAACCGTGAAGAGCCGGCTGCACGCCGCCCTCCTCAAGCTCAACGAGTCATGGCAACAGAGCGGCAACGACAGGTGAACCCGGACGATCTGATCGTGACGATGTGATCGATGCATACGGACCCGACGCCCCACCGAAGGTCCGTCCCGAGTCGAGAACGATGTGAGTATTTCCCATGCGAGAAGATCTAGTCGGCCACCTTCTGGGAGCCCTCGACCCCGCTGAGTCGCGGCAGGTCGAGCAGGCACTGGCCGATCCGCTGTCGGGGGCCGCGGTCCGTCGCGATCTCGAGCGTCTTGAAATGGCGATCAAACCCCTGGCGAGGGACCGTGCCGCCTTCCCGCCGCCGGCGGGGCTGGCGGGCCGCACGCTGCAGTTCATCGCAGCCCAGCAGGCGGTGGTCGAGCCGGCCCCCACGCCCGGCAGCGACCGCAGTGAGGTCCGCCGGCCGTCCGGCCGCGCCTGGGTCGATCGCGCCATCATCGCGGCGACGGCCCTCGCCGCCTGTCTGCTGGTGGCACCCCTGCTGCTCGATTCGGTCGCGCAGGCCCGGGCGCGGCGGGCCGAACGCAACCTGATGCGGACCTCGACGGCCCTGCAGGGCTACGCGGACGCGCACGGCATGTTTCCCACCCCTCCCGACTCGGGCCCGCTCTCGCGTGCCGGTCTCTATGCGCCGACGCTCGTGTCGGAGCGTCGGCTCGGCGGCGACGACGGCACGCTGCTCTGTCCCGACAGCGAACTGTCACGGAGCGGCACGTTCCGCGTGCCCACGCTCGAGGAGCTCAAGGCGGCGGTCGGTACGCCGCGGTTCGAGGAACTGGTGCGATCGATGGGGGGCGACTACGGCTACACCCTCGGCCACCGCGATGCCAACGGCACGCTGCAGCGCAACCTGAACCGTCGTCGGCAGCACCATCCGATCATGGCCGACGCCCCGAACGAGAGCGGCGAACGAAGCAGCAACCATCCCGAGGGTCTGCATCACGTGCTCTTCGAGGACGGCCACGTGAAGCGGTTGCTGCCCGACGAACTCCACGGCGACGACCACATCTACCGGAACCACGACGGCCGGATCGCCGCGGGCATCGACGAGGAAGATGCCGTGATCGGCGATTCCCACGATCAGCCGTGAATCCGGCTGCGAGTCCGGCTGCGAGCCGTGGCCGGGAATGACCGCGACCCGCCCTGCCTCCCCCGCGGCTGCAGGCACGGTCCGCCGGGTCAGCGGGCCATGTGCCGGCGGTAGGCGTCGTCGAGAGCCGCGTAGTCGGTGTCGCAGAGCCGGGCCAGCGTGTCGGGGTCGACGATGCCCGTGTAGATCCGCGTCAGGTATTCCACGAACGCGGCCCGGTGGCGGCCATGCTCGCCGTTCATGAAGAAGTCGGCCAGCCCCGAGATCTCGCTGTAGATCTGCGGCAGCCGCTCGTCCGCCTGGAATTCACGGCGGCCGAGCCGCGTGAGCTCGGCGAGCGGCACGTGGAAGCCGTCGTCCAGCAGCCGCTCGCGGGCCACGGCCGCCCGGCCGGCGTCGCGGCCTCCCACCATCCAGCCGAAGTCGGTCTGCTCCAGGCTCTCGAGGTAGCAAGCCGCGGCCTCGATCGCCCAAAAGCCGCAGCGTTCGCCCGCGAGCGGGCTCGTCCGCCGCGTCTCCGCGAAGAGCTGGTGAACGGCCTCGTGACGCACCGTGGTCGACTGCCGTCCCTCGCCGTCGAAGAACCATGCGGTGCGGGTCGGCGTCCAATACATGCCCAGCGTGCGGGCGATCGTCGGTTCGAGGTGCTCGAGCGCCGCGACATACTGGGCCCTGTCGGCCACCAGCATGGCGGCGAACGGCGGCCGCCGGCCCTCCGCCCCCGGCCGGGACCTGCCCGCGAGACGCCGTCCCCATTCGGCCGCGTCGTGCTCGTAGCCGCCGAACACCTGCCGCCAGACGGCATGGGTCTCCTCCAACTCCGCGGCGAGCGACGCGGCGGCCTGCATGTCGGCGGTCGACGTGATCTGCCAATGGTCGGAGGCGAACCTCCAGCCGTGCGCGGGATCGCTCGGTGCGGCCGTCGCTCCGGCCCGGACCCAGCGGCCGCGTTCATACCGCTCGCCGTCGCGGTACCGTTCCTGGCGGCCCCGTGGCAGCCAACCGAACTCGGCGGAGTGCTCCTCGCCCTGATCGAGGCGCCGGGCCTCCTCCGGCAACAGCCAGCGATCCTTTCGCCGGACCCAGCCGGCCGCCTCGCGGGCCCGCTCGTTGTCGGGGTCGTCCCGCAGCGCCCGGTAGAGCAGGCGGACCGCCTCCGGCGCGCCGCCGGGGGCGGCATTTCCGTCGCCGGGCCGCGGCCGTCGCTCGTCGGCGGCCCGCGCGGCGGCCGCCGCCGCGGCGAGAGCGGCGTCCGCCTGCGCCCGGCGGGCCGCCAGAAACGCCTCCCAGATCACCCGCTCGTCCGGTGCGTCGATCCACTCGGGGGTCGTCGCATGCGGCGGGATCGCGAGCACCACCTGCCTGCCGTCGGCGTCGGGAAGCCGCCAGCCCCCGATGAAGGCGGCCAGCTCGGCGTGGCCGCCACCCTCGCAGCGGCGCACGAGCGCCGCCGCCGTGGACCGCCACTCCTCGTCGAGCGTCGCGGCCGTTTTCACCCGTGCCGTGTCCGCGGCCGCCGCCGTGGGCAGCGTGGCTGCGACGATCCACGCCAGGTACGGTCTCGTTCGCATGAAGGTCTCGCGGCCACAGCGGCCCGGGGATGCCGGGCCGCACCGGTCAGCTCTCCTCGGCGAACGCCGCATCGAAGCCGCGGCCGCTCGGCGCGAAATCGAGCTGCTGCACGAAGCCGCACGCCTCCGCCGCGCCATGCTCGCGGTCCATGCCGCAGTCTTCCCACTCCACCGACAGCGGGCCGTCGTACCCGATCTCGTTGAGCCCGCGGATGATCTCCTCGAAGTCGACGCCGCCGCGGCCCGGCGAGCGGAAGTCCCAGCCCCGGCGGCGGTCGCCGAACGCCAGGTGGCTGCCGAGGATGCCGGACCGACCGTCGAGCAGCGTGACGGCATCCTTCACGTGGACGTGATAGATCCGGTCGGGAAAGCTGCGGATGAAGGCGACCGGATCGACGCCCTGCCAGTGCAGGTGGCTCGGGTCGAAGTTGAACCCGAACTCCTCGCGGCGGCCGAGTGCGTCGAGCGCCCGCTGGGCCGTGACGAGATCGAAGGCGATCTCCGTGGGGTGCACCTCGAGCGCGAACCGCACGCCGCATTCCGCGAAGACGTCGAGGATGGGGTGCCAGCGCTCGGCGAACTGCGCGAAACCGGCGTCGATCATCGATGCCGGCGTTGGCGGGAAGGAGTAGAGCAGGTGCCAGATGCCCGAACCGGTGAACCCGTTGACGACCGGCACCCCCAGCCGCTGTGCGGCCCGTGCGGTCCGCTTCATCTCCTCGGCCGCCCGCGCGTTCACGCCATCGGGATCGCCGTCGCCCCAGACGTGGGCCGGCAGGATCGCCTTGTGACGCTCGTCGATCCGGTCGCAGACCGCCTGCCCGGCGAGATGGTTGGAAATGGCGTGCACGGCGAGGTCGTGCCGCTCGAGCACGTCGCGTTTGGCGGCGCAGTAGCCGCTTTCCTCCACGGCCCGCGTGACGTCGAAGTGATCGCCCCAGCAGGCGAGTTCCAGGCCGCCGTAGCCGAACTCCCGCGCCTTCCGGGCGAGATCTTCGAGCGGCAGGTCGGCCCACTGGCCTGTGAAGAGCGTGACGGGGCGGGGCATGAGGACTCCTTCGCTGGCGCGGTCGGCGCGCCGCTCGCGCGGCGACCGGCCGTCACCCGGAGAGTGTAGCCGTCCCGGGAAACGGGGAACCATGCCAATCCGACGCGGCGTGCCGGTGTCCGCCTCCGTGCCGCCGCCGCGGGGACCTCGCGTCACGCGAATCCGGGAGGCCCGGGGCGGCCTCGGGCCGACGGACCGACATCAGTTGCGGACGACGCGCCGCAGGAGCCAGGCGCCCCACAGGGCGATGAGGATGTTCGCCAGCCAGACGCCGGGCGCGGGGAGCGTGCCCGCCTTGGCCCGCGAGACGCCCAGCATGAACAGCGGGTAGTAGACGACGAGGATCGGCAGGAAGCAGAGGAAGAAGCTGGTGAGGAAGTCGGCGTTGCGCATGCGGATCGCCATCGGCGCGCCGACGAGCACGAAGCAGAGGCAGCTGAACCCGTTGGCCCACCGGCGCCAGGGCTCCATGATGATGCGGTTGAGCCGCGAGCGGGCCGAGGCGGCCTGCTCCCGGTCCGGCGCGACGGCAGCCGGCGTCGTCTGCTCCATGTGGCCGGAAAGGATGCCGAGGGCCACCTTCCCGGCGGCGATCTGGTCGATCTGGTCGATCGTGGCGACCTGCGCGGCGCGGGCCCGCGGGAAGTCGGCCAGCGCGATCTCCGAGGGGCTTTCGGAGGAGACGCCCTTGCGGCTGACGGCGTCGAGGGGCACTACCCGCTCGATCGTGTCGGGAAATACGGCCTTCACGTCCCCCACGTGCACGGTGCCGTCGCGGCAGGTGATGGTCAGCGTGCCCGCCGCCGCGTCGGCCCGCAGCGCCGCCTCGGCGGCCGACACGGTGACGGGCGGACTCGACCCGCCCGGCTGGAACGACAGCGTCGGCCGGATGAGCCGCCGGCCATCGACGCCCTTCACGTTGATCGACAGCTGCGAGGTGCTGTAGGACCGCTGCTGCCGCAGCCGGCCGTAGATGATCTCCTCGACGCTGCCGACGACGACGCGGCGCACGCCGTCCCGGCCCCACGAGACGGCGACGTCGTTGAGCCAGACCGACACGAGGCTCACGACGACCGCGAGAAAAGCGGCCGGCCAGACCGCGGCCATCGGCGTGATGCCCGCCGCCTTCAGGGCCGTGATCTCGTTCGTGGCCGACATGCGTCCGAAGACGCTCGCGACGGCGAAGAGCATCGTGCCCGGCACGGCGAATCGCATCGCCTCGGGCAGCACGTAGGGCACCAGGGCGAGGATCTGCAGCAATCCCAGCCCCTGCTGCTGGGCCTCCTTGACGAGCCCGACGACGAGCATGAACAGCGTCAGCGCGGAGAGCGCCACCAGGAACACCTGCAGGAGCTCGCTGAGCACGTAGCGGGTGATGATCTTCATGGCGGCATCGCCGTCGAAGGGTCAGGCGAGGGGCGGCGCCGGGGGCGGCTCGATGCGGCCGGTGGCGTCGCGGCGGCCCGCATCGATCGCGTCGACGTGCACCGCGATCGCCTCGGCGACGGCCGTCACAGCCTCGTGGAAGGCCTCGGCGGCCGCGTGCTGCCGCGCACGCGCGAGGATGCCGACGGTGCGTTCGCGGGCGGCGACGGGCAGCGCGACGACCGCGGCCTCGAGGCTCGCGACGACGCCGTCGACGAGGCCCGGCGTGGGGGTGCAGTCGTACGAGCGGTATGGCCCTTTCCCGAGGTAGTCGCCCGCCTGCAGCATCCGGCCCCTCTGCGTCGCCGTCAGGAAGCTGACCGTGCCGAAGAGGCCGCCGCCCGCGGCCAGCAGTCCGCCGCCGAGACTGGTCGCGAGGCAGATGGTGCGGACGACGTCGTTTTCCGCGCACAGCGTCTTCGTCAACAGGCTCCACGGATTGATCGTGAGCGCCACGAGCAGACCCAGCGCCGCCAGTGCGAGGGACGCCCACGCCCACCGTCCCTGCCGCTGCGTCGACGTCGCCTCCTCGGAGAGCGGCCACGCCTCGTCGCCGCGGGACGTGCGCGAGACCTGCTCGTCGCCGGCCCGGACGCCGATCACCGTCACGTTGTCGGGGGCACCGCGGACCAGCGCCAGTCCGATCAGGGCGGTGACCGCGTCGGCGGGCTCCAACTCGGCGGCGAGGAGCCCGATCTCGGCGTCGCTGACGACTCCCGAAAGCCCGTCGCTGCAGAGGATGAAGGTGTCACCCGCCTCGACGGGGAAGGGCCCTTCGAGATCGACGTCGACCTTTGCGTGCGGGCCCAGCGACCGCGTGATGATGTTCTTCGGGACCGTGTCGCCCGCCTCTTCGGCGTTTCCGCCCCTGACCGCCTCGATCTCCCAGGCGAGGGAGTGGTCGCGGGACAGCTGGTCCACGGTGCGGCGACGCACGCGGTATGCGCGACTGTCGCCGACGTGGCCCACGATCGCGCCGCGCGGGTGGAGCACCAGCACCGTGCAGGTCGTTCCCATGCCGTGGCACTCGACGGTCCGCTCCCCCTTCCGGTTGATGAGGGTGTTGACCTTCTCGATGCTCCGCTTCAGGGCCAGGGGGGGGCAGAACTCGGAGAGCTCCTCGTAGACCCTGGGCACGCCCTCCGCCGCCATGGCGCTGGCCCGTTCTCCGGCGGCGTGCGCGCCCATGCCGTCCGCCACGAGGAACAGCCAGCCGCGGCCGCGGTACTCCTGCGGGGACGCCGGCAGGACGGAGTGGGAATCCTGGTTGTTCGCGCGGCGGCGGCCGACGTCGGTGCGGTCGCAGTAGGCGAGGGTCGAGACTTTGCGCACGCGTGAAAACGCCCCTGGACGACGCGGAACAGTGCCGACGTGGAACCCGCACGAGAACCGGCACGGCAAGGCCCGGATTCTAGCCGAGGGGCGGAGCCGGGGCGAGACATGATTGAGCGGGCAGGATGCGCAAAACCCCGCTGGCATGGCGGGGGAAACCCTCGGTGCCTATGGTTCCCCCGAATCCGGCCTCCCGTCCACGGACCTCCACCATGAGCATGCCATCCATCCCGCGGGCCTCGCGTGCCCGGCGTCTCGGCTGCGCCGCGGCGGCTCTCTCCTGCCTGCTCGGCGCCGCGACGGGCTGCGTGCAACGCCGCATGACGATTCGCAGCAGCCCGCCGGGGGCGCTCGTGTACGTCGACGACTACCAGATCGGCACCACGCCGGTGTCCACCGACTTCATCTACTACGGCACGCGGAAGATCCGCCTCGTGAAGGACGGTTACGAGACGCTCACCGTGCGGCAACCGTTTCCGACCCCCTGGTATGAATACTTCCCGCTCGACTTCGTGACCGAGAACCTCTGGCCCTGGGAGATCCGCGACGAGCGGGTCGTCGACCTCGCGCTGACGACGACCGCCTCGACGCCACCGGAGTCGGTCGTGGCCCGTGCCGAACAGGTGCGGCTCGCCGTCGGCGCCCTGCCCGCGCCGCCGCCGCCCGTGGTGCCGCCGCCGCCCGCCGCCCCGCGGGCGATTCCGGCGCCGCCGCCGCTGCCGCCACCGGGCGGCGTCATGACGCTCCCGCCACCGGGCGGCGGGCTCGCGCTCCCGCCGCCGTCGCCGATGCAGGGGCTGCAGCCGCCGCTGCAGAACGCGCCGTCGCAGGGCGTGCCCGGCCTCGTGCCGCGGCCGTAACCGCGGCCGCGGATGGCAGCGGCACGGGCGGATGCCATAATCCCCCCATGGATCGCACCGCTCCCGCAGACGCGGCCACCGACCGCGCCGCGCTCGACGCCCACAAGCTCCGCCGGCTCCGCGGACTGCTCGAGGAGATCCTGCCGCACAACCGCTTCTACGCTGCCAAGCTCGCGCGGGTGCGGCGGGACCTGGCGTCGCTGGACGACCTCGCCGCGTGGCCGTTCACGACGAAGGAGGAGCTCGTCGCTGTGGCGGAGGATGGCCTGCCGGGCAACCTCACCTGGCCGGCGGACCGCTACGTGCGGTTTCACCGCACGAGCGGCACCCACGGCCGGCCGCTGCCGGTGCTCGACACGGCCGCCGACTGGCGCTGGTGGATGGAGTGCTGGACCGAGATCCTCGCCCGCGGCGGCGTCGGCCCGGGCGACCGCGTGCTCGTGGCATCGTCCTTCGGCCCCTACGCCGGCTTCTGGAGCGGCTTCGACGCCGCGGTGTCGCGGCAGGCGCTGGCGATCCCGACGGGAGGCATGTCGAGCCTCGCGCGACTCGAATTGGCCAGGTCGGCCGGCGCGACGGTGCTGCTGGCGACGCCCAGCTACGCCCTGCACCTCGCCGAGGTGGCCGCGGACCACAAGATCGACACGGGCCGGCTGCGGATTCGCCTCGTCATCGTGGCCGGCGAGCCGGGGGGGTCGTCGCCGTCCGTGCGGGACCGGCTGCGCGAGGCGTGGCATGCGGACGTGCTCGACCATGCGGGGGCGACCGAAGTGGGGCCGTGGGGCGTCGGCGATCCCGCGGGCCGCGGTCTCGACGTGCTCGAGCCCTGGTTTCACCCGGAGTTTCTCAGCCTCGAGACGGGGCGGCCCGCGGCGGCCGGCGAGCTGGCGGAACTGGTGCTGACGACGCTCGGCAGGGCGGGCGCGCCGGTGATCCGCTACCGCACGGGCGACCTCGTGCGGCCGCGCTGGCCGGCCGCGGCCGCCGGCGGCGGGCGGCCATGGGTGCGGCTCGAGGGAGGCATCCTCGGTCGCACCGACGACATGCTCGTCGTCCGCGGCATCAACGTCTTTCCGGGGGCGATCGACGGCATCGTCCGCGGCTTTCCGGAGGTCGTCGAGTACCGCGTCACGGTGTCGCGGCGCGAGAGCCTCGACGAACTGCTCGTGGAGATCGAGGACCGGCTCGAGGCTCCCGCGCGGGTGGCCGAGGAGCTGCAGTTGCGGCTCGGCCTGCGGGTCGACGTGGCGACGGTGCCGATCGGCAGCCTGCCGCGGTTCGAGGGAAAGGGCCGCCGCTTCGTCGATCGGCGCGGCGCCACGAGGGGGCAGTCATGACCAATCCCACGCCGGTGTCGATCGGCAGGATCGCCGCCGGGGGCATCGAAATCGCCTGGAGCGACGGCCGCGTCGGCCGCTACTCGTCCCGGCTGCTGCGGGACGCCTGCCCGTGCGCGACCTGCCGCGAGCGTCGGGCCCAGCCGCCGAAGCCGGCGCTGCTGCCGGTGCTCGCCCCCGAGGAGCTGGCGCCGCTGGCGGTCGTCGGCATGACGCCGGTCGGCCGGTACGCCTACTCGATCGCATTCGCCGACGGCCACTCGAGCGGCATCTACACGCTCGAGTACCTGCACGAGCTCGCCGCGGCCGGCCCGTCCGCCCCGGAACAGCCCTGACCGCAGGGACCGCGTGCGGGCCTGCGCATGCCACTACGCCGGCGACGTCGACCCGCCTGCAGCCGCCGGTCGGGGGCACGTGCTCGCCGCCGGCGGATCGTGACGATGCGACCCCCATGGGCGTGGTGCGCACGCTCGTCCAGTCACGATTCACCGGCGTCTGCGCGCGACCCCCGACCGGCTCCCGTTTTTTCGGATAGAGCAGCGAGACTATCGCCGTGTGTCCGCCGCACTCAGGGCCGTTGAATTCGCGGGGGGCAGGGGCCGTCCTGCACCGTCGTCGACTCGCCGGCCGGGAGCCGCGTCAGGCCCCGGGCAGCCCGCAGGCGGCGGCGTTCACGACGGCGGCGATGCGGACGGCGTCGTGGCACGCCTCCTCGCTCACGCCCAAGTGCAGCAGGCTCGCCTCGTGGTTCTGGAGGCAGAATTCGCAGCCGGCCAGGGCCGCGCAGCCGAGGCTCATCAGCTCGAAATCGGCCTTGCTCGTCGCCGGCTGCGCCATGCGGCTCATCCGCAGCCGGGGGGCGCGGGCGGCATAGCTCTCCTTGCCGATCATGTGGCGAAACCGGTAGTAGACGGTGTTCATCGCCATCAGGCCCGCGGCCGCGATCGCGTCGGAGATCACGGCGGCAGCCGTCGGCTCGCCGGCCCGGAGGTCGGACTCGAGCGCCTGCACGAGAGGCCGGCAGCGGACGAACGCCGCCGCGGACAGGGCGACCCCGAACGCCTGCGGCGGGGAGAGGTTTTCGCCCGCGAGCACGCTGCCGAGGTTGAGCCGGATGTCCTTGAGCTCGTCGGGCAGGGTGTCGCGGAGGGCGTCGAGCGAGGGGGTGGCGATGGTCATGGCGAAGCTCGCGGAGGAGTGGTGACGGACGAGCGGACGGCGCCGGTCGCGGGGATTGTAGCTGTTCGTTGAAGGCCGGACGGCCCGGATGCTAATCTCTGGAAGTTTTGCGCGCAGGGCACCGCGCGCACCGAGGAAATCCATGCCCCGCCGCGACGACCTGCACACGATCCTCCTCATCGGTTCCGGGCCCATCGTCATCGGGCAGGCCTGCGAGTTCGACTATTCCGGCACGCAGGCCTGCAAGGCGCTCCGCGAGGACGGCTACCGGGTCGTGCTCGTGAACTCGAACCCGGCCACGATCATGACCGATCCGAGCACGGCGGATCGGACCTACATCGAGCCGCTCACCTGGCAGGTGCTGGAGAAGGTGATCGAGGCCGAGAAGCCCGACGCCGTGCTCCCCACGCTCGGCGGCCAGACGGCGCTCAACCTCGCCATGGAGCTCGACCGGCACGGCGTGCTCGCGAAGCACGGCGTGGAGATGATCGGCGCCCGGGCGGAGGCGATCCGCCGCGGCGAGGACCGGGAGATCTTCAAGCGGACCATGCAGGCGATCGGCCTCGATACCTGCCGCGGCCGGATCGTGAGGTCGCTGGCCGAGGCCCGCGACGTGCTCACCGAGATCGGCCTGCCCGCCGTGATCCGGCCGAGCTTCACGCTCGGCGGCTCGGGATCGGGCGTCGCCTTCAACCGCGAGGAGTTCGATCAGAAGGTGCAGCGGGGCCTCGACCTCTCGCCGGTGGGCGAGGTGCTCGTCGAGGAGTCGATCCTCGGCTGGAAGGAATACGAGATGGAGGTGATGCGCGACGCGGACGACAACGCCGTCGTGATCTGCTCCATCGAGAACTTCGATCCCTGCGGCGTGCACACGGGCGACTCGATCACCGTGGCGCCGGCGATGACGCTCACCGACCGGCAGTACCAGCGGATGCGCGACGCCAGCTTCGCCGTGATCCGGGCGATCGGCGTCGAGACCGGCGGGTCGAACATCCAGTTCGCCGTCGATCCGCAGACCGGCCGGATGATCGTCATCGAGATGAACCCGCGTGTCAGCCGGTCGAGCGCGCTGGCCAGCAAGGCCACCGGCTTCCCCATCGCCAAGATCGCCGCCAAGCTGGCCGTCGGCTGGCGGCTCCACGAGCTGCCCAACGACATCACGCGGCGGACGAAGGCCTGCTTCGAACCCTCGATCGACTACGTCGTCGTCAAGGTGCCGCGGTTCGCGTTCGAGAAGTTCCCGGAGGCCGACAGCCGGCTGACGACGCAGATGAAGAGCGTGGGCGAGACGATGGCGATCGGCCGCACGTTCAAGGAGGCCTTCCAGAAGGCGTTGCGGGGGCTGGAGGTGGGCAGCTTCGGCTTCGGCTGCGACGGCAAGGACCTGTGGGGCACCGCCGCCGAGCCGTCGCTCGACGACATCCGGGCCCGGGTGGCGACCGCCGACCCCGACCGCGTCTGGTATCTGCGGTATGCGTTCAAGGCGGGAATTTCCGTCGAGGAGCTGCACGAACTCACCGCCATCGACCGCTGGTTCCTCGACCAGCTGCAGCAGATCGTGGAGATCGAGAGCCTGATCCGCGAGGCGGGCACGCTGCGGTCGCTCGACGACGCCGTCCTGCGGCTGGCGAAGCAGGCCGGATTCTCCGACCGGCAGCTCGCGGTGATGCTCGGCGGCTCGGAGATGGAAATCCGCGAGGAGCGCAAGCGGCGGGGCGTCGTCGCGACGTACAAGTCGGTCGACACCTGCGCCGCCGAGTTCGAGGCCCAGACTCCCTATTACTACTCGACCTGGGAGGAAGAGGACGAGACCCGTCCGAAGGAGCCCGGCCGGAAGCGGGTGATGATCCTCGGCGGCGGCCCCAACCGCATCGGGCAGGGGATCGAGTTCGACTACTGCTGCTGCCACGCCAGCTTCGCGCTCCGCGAGATGGGCATCGAGAGCGTGATGGTCAACTCCAACCCTGAGACGGTGAGCACCGACTACGACACCAGCGACATGCTGTTCTTCGAGCCGCTCACCTGCGAGGACGTGCTCAACATCGCCGACCGCATCCAGCCGGACGGCGTGATCGTGCAGCTCGGCGGCCAGACGCCGCTGAACCTCGCCCGCGCCCTCCACGCCGCCGGCCTGCCGATCATCGGCACCAGCGTCGACACGATCGACACGGCGGAGGACCGGGAGCAGTTTCGCGAGCTCCTCGACCGGCTGCGGCTGAAGCAGCCCGCCAGCGGCATCGCGCGGACGCTCGAGCAGGCCCGCCGCGAGGTGGCCCGGATCGGCTTCCCTTCGCTCGTGCGGCCGAGCTTCGTGCTCGGCGGCCGGGCGATGGAGATCTGCTACGACCACGTGCAGTTCGAACGGTACGTCGCCGAGGCGTTCGCCGTGGCCCAGGGCCAACCGGTGCTGATCGACCGCTTCCTGGAGGACGCGATCGAGGTCGACGTCGACTGCATCTGCGACGGCCGCGACGTGATCGTGGCCGGCGTCATGGAGCACATCGAGGAGGCCGGCGTGCACTCCGGCGACTCCGCCTGCTGCATCCCGCCCCACAGCCTCTCGGCCGAGGTCGTCGCGGAGATCAAGCAGGCCGCGGCCGGGCTGGCGCGGAGCCTCGGGGTGGTCGGTCTCATGAACGTGCAGTTCGCGGTGAAGAAGGAGGAGGGACGCCCGACGCTCTACGTCATCGAGGTCAACCCCCGTGCCAGCCGCACCGTGCCCTTCGTGGCCAAGGCCACGGGGCTGCCCGTGGCGAAGGTGGCCGTGAAGGTGATGGCGGGGATGACGCTGGCGGAGCAGGGGGTCGACGTCGATCCCGTGCCCGCGCACGTGAGCGTCAAGGAGAGCGTGTTCCCCTTCGTGAAGTTCGCCGGGGTCGACATCGCGCTGGGGCCGGAGATGCGGAGCACCGGCGAGGTGATGGGGGTGAGCGACCGCTTCAGCATCGCCTTCGCGAAGAGCCAGATCGCCGCCGGCATCCTGCTGCCGCGGGAGGGGCGGATCTTCCTGAGCGTCGCCAGCCAGCAGGCCAAGGAGATCATGGTGGGCCTGGCCCGCCGGCTCGTCGCCCTCGGCTTCGAGCTGATCGCCACGGCGGGCACCGCCCGGGCGCTGACGGAGGCGGGCATCGCCGTCGAGATCGTCAAGAAGCTGCAGGAGGGGCACCCGAACCTGCTCGACTCGCTGATCGACGGCCGCGTGCAGCTCATCTTCAACACGCCGCGGGGCAAGGGGGCCCGCACCGACGAGGGGCGGATTCGCGCGGCGAGCGTGCTCTACGGCGTGCCCTGCATCACGACGCTGCCGGCGGCAGAGGCCTGCGTGCTGGCCATGGAGGCGCTCCGCACGGAGCAGCTCGGCGTACAGCCGATCCAGGATCGTTTCCCCGAGGCCGCGGCGATCGGCCGCGGGTAGGCGGCGGTCGGCTCCACCCCGTGGATCGATGCCGGGGTCGCGCGATATCTGCAGAGCATGGCCCGGCTCCGGGACCCCCGCACCCCGTCGCCGGACGTTCGCTGCGCCCATCCTGGGCTTCGCTCTCTCGAAGCTGACTGCGCTTCGGCATCCATGCCTGCGCTGGTCAGCTACGCCGGCTCCCGGGGCACGGGGATCCCGGAGCCTCCCGCAGCGAACGGCACCTGCACCAATCGATTCCTCGAGGAAGGCTCGGGGCTGCCCATGCCCTCGAGCGGGCTATGGGAGCGAGCGCAGCCAGGATGGCGAAGCGAAGCGGACATGCAGAGAGCCGAGGCCTCGGAGGGCCGAGGCGAACGTCCGAGCGAGGGCGTGGGCAGCCCCGGGCCGGTTGGGCGAGATGACACCCAATGCGACCCAATGCGCGAAACGAAAAGAAAAAAGCCCGCGGCGCTTGCACGCCGCGGGCTCGAGATGTGACGACGGGCAGACTTCAGTGCACCGTCGTTCGCCGGGGAGGCCCTGGGCGTCCTTACCGCACGGCCTCCTGCAGCATCTTCGCGTTCGGCACCGAGTGCCGGTGGAGCAGGCCGTTCTCGCGGGTCTCGATCACGGTCGCCACCGGGCCCACCTCGCGCACCGTGCCCTCCAGGCCGGCCACGCTCACCGTGTCGCCGGTCTGCAGCCGCTGCCGCACGTAGTAGCCGGAGAGGATCCCCGACATCACGTCACGTCCGCCGAGGCCGAAGGCCAGGGCGAAGCCCGCCGAGAGACCGGCCGAGCCGATCAGGATCAGCTTCTCGAGCAGGGCGAACTGGATCCCCAGCTGGTTGAAGGCCGCGATGAAGGTGAGCAGCGAGAGCACCCAGTAGCAGCCACCCGCCAGATACTCCGCGTAGGTGATGCCGACCCGGTCGGCACTGGTCGCCACGACACCCCGGAGGAACGTCGCCGCCAGCAGGCCGATCACCACCACCACCGTGGCCACGAGGAGCCGCGGGATGTAGTTGACCACCTCGCCCATCGCAGCCGAGACGCTGTCGAGGCCGAGGATGTTGAAGGCCGCCATCACGAACACGCACATCAGGAGCCAGAACACGAGGCCGCCCACGATCGTCGGCAGCGGCCGGCGGATGCCGACGTCGTTCATCGACTTGGCCAGACCGCTCTTCTCAGCCGCGGTCTGGAGGCCGATCTTCTCGCTCACCACCGCGATGAAGCCGCCCACCCAGCGGGCCAGCACGTAGCCGATCACGAGCACCACCACCATCGCCACCATCTTCGGCGCGAGCATGATCACCTGCGTCCACGCCTGCGTGAAGCTGTCGACCAGCGCCTGCTTCGACACCGTGACCGTCTCGGCAGCCGTCTGCCCGACGTTCGCGAACTCGTTCATTGCGAAACTCCTGCGTTGCGGCGACCGCCCGACCCGGGCGATCGCCCCCCCGAAACCTGTGCGGGAATTCTCGATTGGCCCGCAACCCAATCTGTGCTCCGCCGGCCACGAGCCGGCGGGTGTGTCGTCATGACGCGGCGTCGCCGCCTCCGCGTGGTTCGTCCCGCGCCGCGTCGCGCGGCGTCGGCCATGATCCGGTGAGCGTGTAGTGCGCGGCCGCGGCCAGCGCCGTGAACAGGTGGAGCAGCGACCAGGCCATCGCCCCGACCGCGAATTCCAGGACATGCACCGCCAGGAGTCGCGGATGCAGCTTGCGCCGCACGCCGGCGGTGAAGTGCGGCGCCGCCGGCACGGGCGGCACGGGCGCGGCGGCGAGTTGTTCGAGCATGTCCATCCGTCGTCGTCCCTCGCGTCTCAGTCGTTGCCCGGCTCGCCGAACATCCTGCCGGCCTTCGTCGCCAGCCGCTCCCTGATCCTGCTGATCCTCATCCGGCAGGCCCCCGGGGTCGTGCCGAACATCTCCGCCAGTTCCTCGTAGCCGTGGTTCTCCGCGAACCGCATCAGCACCAGCGCCCGATCCTCCTCGTCCAGCCCCTCGAGCAGCTTCGCCATGTCGTGGGTCGCCGCCACCGCGTCGCCCGGCGACGGCTGCCGCGCCGTCGCCCCCTCGATCTGCTCGCCGTCTCCCGGCTCCTCCCGCCTCCTGCGCCTCGATCTCGATCTCCGCAGGCTCAGGCAGGTGCGGATCGCCACCGCGTGCACCCACGTCGCGTAGCGGGACCGCCCCTCGAACCGGCCCCTCTCGAAGAAGAGCCTGACGAAAACCTCCTGTGCCGCGTCCTCCGCATCGTGCTCGCTGCCCATCAGCCGCCAGCAGATCCGCCACACCCGCTCGCGGAACCGGTCCATCAGGGCGGTGAACGCCACCCCGTCGGATCCCTCCCGCGCCGCCTCGGCTGCCAGTTGCTCGTCGGACAGGCCGGTGGTGTCGCGTGCGTTGGCGTCCAATCGCGTGCCGTCCTCCGGCTACCGCTTTCGGCCGCCACAAGATTGGTTGCCGCAGCCGCCCGCCGTGTCACAGAAATTTTTCGGCCCCGTTTTCGTGGGGATTGTGGGCCGCTGCCGGTCGCCGCAACGAGGCCAGTTTCAGGCCGCGGCCCGCCCGGGGGCAGGTGGCGTCGCGGGTGTCCGCCGCGGCGGGCGGCCAAAAACGGCGGGAAACTGGGGGCGGCCTGCCGCCGCTTGCCCGCGGCGTGCAAGCGGACGAAGGGTTGGCCGTACCGGGCCGTTCCGGCGAGCCACAGGCTCGCGCGGGAATCCCGGCAGCGATCTCGGAAGACGAGTTGCTGGGCCCTTCGCCACCGTGCGAAGCCCCGGTGCAGCGTAGGCCGACGTGAGTGAACGCTCCAGCGTTCGTCCACGGCGGCCTTTTTCGTTGCGCCGATTCACGAATGTCGGCGCGTGCTGTGCACGAATGCGGCCCGTGTGTGTGCAAGCCGCCATGGCCGGCGCGGTTGTGGAGACCGTTCCATGCCCTTCTTCGTTCGTGTTCGATCCCTGCGTTCGCGCCGCACCTCCGCGGCCCCGCCCGTCCTGCTCGCCGCCGGCCTCGTGCTCGTGTGGGCCGGTGCCGGTCATGGCGGCACCGTCACGTTCACCGAGAGCGGCATCTCCGGGGCCGGCAATCCGATCACGGTGTCGGCCACGCTGATCACGAGCGGCACCACGCTGTCGATCGCGCTGAGCAACATCGGCCCCAAGACGAAGGTCGCCGCCGACGTGCTGACGAGCTTCTACTTCGGGATCGCCGACCCCAACGGCGGTGTCCGGCCGACGCTGACCTACCTGGCGGCTTCCGGCACGGCCTGCAAAGTGTTGGAGGAAGCGGGGAACGACACGTTCGTCTCCTGGCAGACGAACCCGCAGCGGCTGTACACGACTGGCACCGCGGCGCTCGCCCCGTCGAATCTCGTCGCCCGCGTCAACGGCGACAGCGGCTGGCAGTTTAGGGCGTTCGACAACGTCGCCCCGCAGCTCGGCTTCGGCATCGGCACCGTCGGCAACAGCGACATCGCCACCGTCGGCGGGCCGGCGTACGCGGGTTTGACGTTCGATCCCAAAATCGTCAGCCAGTCTGGCCCGCCAGGACAGACGATGATCAATCTCGGCATCTACAGTAATGGCAACCAGCCGCTGCCGGGCGACATCGACCCGGAAGGCAAGCTCGACGGGAGCGTGCTCGTGAACACCCGGGCCCTCTTCCTTTTCGGCAGCAGCAAGAACCTCGACTCGTTCGGCCAGAGCTGGGTGCAGGGAAACGTGACGTTCGGGTTCGGCACCGGTCCCAGCACGGTGCTGCTCCCGGAGCCCGGCGGCATCGCCATGGCGGCGACGGCCGCGGTCACCGGCCTCGGCTGGCTCGTCCGTCGTCGTCGGGGTGCTCCGACGGTCTGACACGGGCCGTCACGCCGGCCGCCGGTGGGCTGCTATCCTGCGGCATGGATGTTTTGTTTCCCGTCGTGCCCCCCGCGCCCCGGCCGCTGCCGGCGCCGTCTCCCGACGAGCCGCCACGGCTGACCGCGCGGACACTCGAGGGGCTCGAATGGATCCTGGCCCGTGAGCTGGAGCGGGTCGGCGCGAGGGATCTCCGCATCGGCCGGCGGACGATCGAGTTCTCGGCGGCCGCCGGCGCCGAGAAGGAGACGCTCTACCGCGCCGTGCTCGAGAGCCGCACGGCGATCCGCGTGCTCGAGCCGCTCGGCCGGTTTCGCGTCGATTCCCCGGAGAGCCTCTACCGGGCGATGCAGGAGGTCGACTGGACCGAGCAGCTGAAGACGAGCGACACGCTGCGGGTCGACGCCGCCATCCACGACACGTTCCTCACCCACTCGCTCTACGCGGCGCAGATCGTCAAGGACGCGGTCGTCGACCAGCTCCGCACGCCCAGCGGCAAGCGGCCGAGCGTGCAATTGCGCGGGGCGACACTGCGGCTCGGGCTGCACCTCGTCGGCGGGACGGCGACGATCTTCCGCGACGCCGCGGGGCGGTCGCTCCACCAGCGGGGCTGGCGGATGGGCGAGGTCGAGGCGCCCCTTTCCGAGGTTCTGGCCGCCGGCATCCTCGCGATCACGGGCTGGTGGCCAGCGGGGCCGTCGGGCGAGCACCCCGTCGCGACGACGAGCGGCGAGCCGCTGGTCGATCCGCTGTGCGGCTCCGGCACGCTCGTCATCGAGGCGGCCACGATCGCCGCCGGCATCGCGCCGGGGCTCTGGCGGGCGCGGCGGAAGGCCCACGGCTTCTGCCGGTTTCGCGACTGCGACCGGCCGCTCTTCGACCGGCTCGTGGCGGAGCTCGAAGCGCGTGCGACGGAGCCGCCGCCGCTGTTCCACGCCAGCGATCTCGATCCCCGGGCCGTCGCCGCCGCGCGGGCCTGTGCGGAGGCGGCCGGCGTGGCGGCGTCGATCACGATCGAACAGCAGCACTTCGAGGAGGCGCGTCCCGCCCCCGCCGGCGGCCCCGGACTCGTCGTCACGAATCCTCCCTACGGCGAGCGGCTGCCGCTGCCGCGGGCGGGGGCGTTCTTCCGCCGGTTCGGCGACTGGCTCGTGCGGCACTGCGGCGGCTGGCGGGCGGCCATCCTCGCGGCCGACACGCCCGCGGCGGGCCAGCTCGGCTTGCGGCCGACGCACCGCGTGCCGCTGGCGAACGGCCCGATCGCCTGCCGGCTGCTGGAGGTGGAGGTGCGCAGGAGGGAGGATCGTTCCGCCGGTGCAGCCGGCGAACCGGCCACGACTGCCGCCGACGCCCCGGCGGGCGACGCCCCCGTGCCGCCCGCGGCGCGGGGAGGCCGTGCGGTCGCCGACCAGATCGGCGACTTCCGCCGCAGGCTCGCCAAGCGGTTCCGGCATCTCTCCAAGTGGGCCCGCCGGCAGGGGATCGAGGCCTTCCGCGTCTACGACCGCGACATCCCCGAGATCCCGCTCGTCATCGACTGGTATGCAGGCTGGCTCCACGCGGCCGAATACGAGCGGCCGCACGACCGCACCGACGTGGAACACGAGGTCTGGCTCGACCGGATGATCGAGGCGGCGGCGCTGGAACTGGGCGTCCCTCCCGAGCGGACGTTTCTCAAGGTGCGCCGGCGGCAGCGGGACGGCGGGCAGTACCAGAAGGTCGACCAGCGGCAGGCGGTGCTCACGGTGAAGGAGGGCGGGCTGTCGTTCGAGGTCAACCTTTCCGACTATCTCGACACCGGCCTGTTCCTCGACCACCGCCAGACGCGGGCGCTGGTCCGTGCCGAGGCGACCGGCAGGAGGATGCTCAACCTCTTCTGCTACACCGGCAGCTTTTCGGTCTATGCGGCGGCGGGCGGGGCCGGCGAGACGGTCAGCGTCGACCTGTCCAACACCTATCTGGAGTGGACGCGGACCAATCTGTCGCGGAACGGCTACAAGGACGCGGGCCGGCACCGCCTGGTGCGGGACGAGGCGCGGGCGTTCCTCGAGCACCGCGTGCGCCGGGGCGAGCCGGCTTTCGACCTGGCGGTCGTCGATCCCCCGACGTTTTCGCGGTCCGCCAAGAGCGACACGCCCTGGGACATCCAGCAGGATCACGGCCAGCTGCTCGAACTGCTCGCGGCGACCATGACGCCGGGCGGCATCGTCTACTTCTCGACGAACTTCCGCCGGTTTCATCTCGATGTGGCGCGGCTGGAGCCGCGCTACTCGATCCGCGAGATCACCGGCCGGACGATCCCCGAGGATTTTCGGAACGACCGCATCCATCGCGCCTGGCGGCTGGTGAAGCACGCGGCTGCCGACGCCACCGTCGGCTGATTTGACCGGCGATCGGCGCCGCTCCTACATTCATGCCCATGTCGCGTTCGCACGGATTCGCCGGACCGCGGTCGCTGCCCAGGATCGTCCGCCTCGTGTGGGCGTGCGGGCTCCTCGCCGCCGGCTGCCGCCCCGCCGACCCCACGCTCGTGACGATCGTCTCCAGCCTGCCGCGGACGGGCAGCGCGAAGCAGCAGTCCGACACGATCGTCCGCGGGATCCGCATGGCGATCGACGAGGCCGGCGGCCGCGTCGGACCGTTCCGCGTCGAGTACCTCGACCTCGACGACTCGACGGCCGCCGCCGGCCAGTGGACGAGCGAGGCCGAGGCGGCCAATGCCCGCCGCGCCCTCCAGGATCCAGACGTGGTCGCCTACATCGGCACGTTCAACTCCGGGGCAGCGAAGGTGTCGATGCCGATCCTGAATCTGGGCGATCTGCTCATGGTGTCGCCGGCCAACACGGCGGTCGGGCTCACAAAGCCGGGGCTCGGCGCGCCGGGCGAGCCCGGCGTCTACCGCCCCACGGGCCGGCTGAACTACACCCGCGTGGTGCCGGCCGACGACCTGCAGGGCCCGCTGTCGGCCGACTGGGCCAAGCGCCGCGGCGTGAAGACGGTCTGCATCCTCGACGACAACGAGGTGTACGGGAAGGGGATCGCCGATCTCTTCGACGAGCGCTGCCGGGAGATCGGCATCGAGGTGCTCGGGCACGATTCGATCGACGCCAAGGCGCAGGAGTTCAAGTCGCTGATGGCGAGCATCAAGGCCGCGAAGCCGGACCTCGTCTACTTCGGCGGCACGACGCAGAGCAAGGGAGGGCAGCTCGCCAAGGACATGGCCAGCGCCGGCATCACGGCCCTGTTGATGGTGCCCGACGGCTGCCGCGAGCAGGTGTTCATCGACTCCGCCGGCGCGGCGAACCTCGAGGGCCGCTGCTTCGTGACCTTCGGGGGCCTGCCGCCCGAGAAGCTCGCCGGTAAGGGCAAGGAGTTCGTCGATCGCTACCGGGCGCGTCACCACGAGACGCCCGAGGCCTACGCCGTGTACGGGTACGAGGCGACCCGGGTGGCCCTCGAGGCGATCCGTCTCGCGGGCACAAAGGATCGCCGGGCCATCGCCGACGCCGCCCTGGCGATCCGCGACTTCGACGGAGCCCTCGGCCATTGGGGGTTCGACGAGAACGGCGACACGACCATGCGAACGCTCACCATCAGCGTCGTGAAAAACGGTCGATTCGAGTTCGAGGAGGTCATCGACGCCTCGCTCGCAGGCGACGGCATGGAGGCGGCTCCGCCCCCATGATCGCCCGTCGGCGCTGCACCGGAACGAGCGACGCGGTACAACCGCTGCTGGTGCGTCGTCCAGTTTCCCCGGAAGTCCGTCCGTGTCCTTCCAGTTTTTCCTGCAGCAGTGCCTGATCGGGTTGACCAACGGCGCGCTCGTCGCGCTGGTCGCCCTCGGTTACACGATGGTCTACGGCATCATCGGGCTGATCAACTTCGCCCACGGCGACCTGATCACGCTGGGGGCGTGCCTGGCGCTCACGCTGGTGACGGCGCTCGGCCTGGGGATCGCCGGTCCGGCCGCGACCTGGCTGGGCGTCGTGTTCCTGGTCGTGGCCTGCGGCTTGTTCTGCGGCACGCTGAACGTCTGCGTCGACCGGATCGTCTACAAGCCGCTGCGGACCGCCCCCAAGCTCGCGCCGCTCGTCTCGGCGATCGGGGTGTCGTTCATCTTCATGAACGTCGCCCTCTTCTGGATCGGCCCCTCCGACCGCGCCTTCCCGGAACTCCTGCCATCCGCCAACCTGCTGCCCGGCGAGGGGCTGCAGTTCACCTGGAAGGATCTGCTCGTGCTGGTCGTCGTGGCGCCGCTGATGATCGGGCTGACGCTGCTGGTGCGGACGACCCGGCTGGGCCGGGCGATGCGGGCGGTTTCGCAGGATCCGACCGCCGCAACGCTGGTGGGCGTGGACGTCGACCGGGTCATCGCCGCGACCTTCTTCATCGGGGGTGCGCTCGGCGGCGCGGCGAGCGTGATCTACGGGCTCTACATCAACACCATCGGCTTCCAGATGGGGTTCCAGAACGGCCTCTACGCCTTCACCGCCGCCGTGCTCGGCGGCATCGGCAGCATCCCCGGTGCGGTCGTCGGCGGGCTGGTGATCGGACTGGTGCGTTCCCTGTCGAGCGCCTACGTGGGCGAGCGATGGACCGGGGCGATCGTGTTCGCGATCCTGATCGTGATCCTGGTGTTCCGGCCCGAGGGACTGCTGGGAAGAGCGGCGAAGGAGAAGGTGTGAGCGGAAGCCGACAGCCGACAGCCGACGGCGGAGCGGACCGCGGGCTCGCGGGACGGGGGCTGCCGTCCGCCGCCGGCGCCGCGTCCGGATGGAACGCGATCGCCTCGTTTCTGCGGGAACGCTGGGAGTTCGTCACGCTGGCGGTGCTCGCCGCCGCGCCGCTGTTCGTGCCGGCGCTGGGCGGCGCCCTCGGCGGCCAGGTGACCACCCTGTTCGTCTACTGCATCCTCGCGCTCGGGCTCAACGTGATGGTCGGCTACACGGGGCTCGTGCACCTGGGCATCGCCGCATTCTTCGGCATCGGGGCCTACCTGCTCGCGATCCTCACGGTGCCCATGTTCCCGTTTCAGATGGGCTTCCTCGCGGCGGCCGTGATCAGCGTGCTCACCGCGGCCGGCATCGGCCTGGCCCTGGGCGCGCCCACGCTCCGCCTGCGCGGCGACTATCTGGCGATCGTCACCCTCGGCTTCGGCGAGGTCGTGAAGGTGACGCTCCGCAACCTCGAGCAGATCACCGGCGGCATGAAGGGGCTCAACCCCGTGCCGCCTCCCGGGGCGGGCGTGAAGGTCGCCGGCCTCGATCTCGGGCTGGCCTTCGCCGTCGACCCGCGCTGGTTCTACTACCTGGCGCTCGCCGCGCTGGCGGCCGTGGTGGTGGCCATGCGGCGGCTCGAGCACTCACGGCTCGGCCGCGCCTGGGTGGCCGTGCGGGAGGACGAACTGGCGGCGTCCGCCATGGGCATCTCGGCCACGCGGGTGAAGCTGTCGGCGTTCGCCATGTCGTCGGCGGTGGCGGCGCTGGCCGGCTGCCTCTACGCGGCGAGCCTCTC
>Ga0214917_10001332_pt1 | contig 31808 bp, 30 predicted proteins | sample LL_1208_BB_MetaG_FD_177983 | JGI IMG/M metagenome (GOLD analysis project Ga0214917, IMG submission 177983) | Freshwater microbial communities from Lake Lanier, Atlanta, Georgia, United States - LL_1208_BB | ecosystem: Environmental > Aquatic > Freshwater > Lake | place: USA: Georgia | collected... | reverse complement strand
CCGGAACCGCGGGTCGCGCTCGGGCTGGCGCTGCGCGGAGTGGCCAGTGCCTGCATCGACGTATCGGACGGCCTGCTGTCCGACCTCGGCCACATCCTTGATGCCAGCGCCTGCGGTGCCGTGCTCGACGCGGCACGCTTGCCGTGGCCGGCGCCAGCCACCGACGGCGTGTCGGACGCGCTGATCCGCCAGTGCCTGCTGTCTGGCGGCGATGACTACGAGTTGCTGTTCACCGCACCGCAAAGCCGGCACGCCGACGTGGCGGCCCTGGCGGCGGCAACGTCAACGCCGTTGTGGTGCATTGGTGAGATCGTCGCCGGCAGCGGCATTGCTCTGCTGGACGAGGGTCAGCTCAGCCGCTTGGAGCCCCGAGGCTATGACCACTTCGCTTGATTCGCCGCTGCGCTTTGTGCTGCGCCATCCGGCGCACCTGCTTGCGCTCGGTGGTGGCGTTGGGCTGTTGCCGGCTCCGGGCACGTGGGGCACGCTCCTGGCTCTGCCCTTGTATTGGCTGCTACTGGCCGATCTTCCGATCGCAACCCAAGGCGTGGTCTGGCTTGTGGCGGCGCCGGTCTGCGTCTGGGCGGCCGGTATCACTGCCAAGCATCTTGGTCGTGCCGATCCCGGTGCGGTGGTCATCGACGAGATTCACGCGTTTATCGGCATGCTGATCGTGCTGCCGTCCGGCTACGACTGGCAGCTGTGGGCGTTTTTGCTGTTCCGGGCACTGGACATCGCTAAGCCACCGCCGATCGGCACGCTGGACCGGCGGGTTGGTGGCGGGCTGGGCATCATGCTCGACGACTGGGTCGCCGCCGCCATCGGCATGTTCGTGCTGGCCTTGATCGCGCGCATCAGTGGCGTCGTGCCGGCGGTTTAGACTGGTGGCAATGAGCGCGATTCTTGACTCCCGATTGCTCTGGCTGGCCACCGAAGCCGGGCATTCGCTGAAAGCGGCCGGCCTGACGATCGCCACCGCTGAGTCGTGCACCGGCGGTCTGGTGGCGGCTGCCCTAACTGAGGTCGCCGGCAGTTCGGCGTGGTTCATGGCGGGCTGGGTGACCTACAGCAATGCTGCCAAGACTCGCGATCTGGACGTCGATCCGCAATTGATTGTGTTGCACGGCGCGGTAAGCAAGCCCGTGGTGGAGGCGATGGCGCAGGCGGCACGGCAGATCGCCGGTACTGATCTGGCGATCGCCATCAGCGGTGTCGCCGGACCGGGTGGCGGTACCGCCGATAAACCGGTGGGTACCGTCTGGCTGGCGTGGGCCGATCCTAACGGTGTGCACAGCGAGCAGTGCCATTTCGATGGCGGCCGCGGAGCGGTGCGTCACGCCGCTGCCTGTCACGCGCTGGCCGCAGTGCTCTCGCGCCTGCAATAATCCGCGCATGCACTTCACAGTTCTGTTGTTGACATTGCTGCTCGATCGGCTGCGGCCGGTGGCCCCGGTCGAATCGCTACTCGAGCGCCTGCGCCATGCCTTGGCCTTGCTGGCGCGCGCCACCTGGGCCGGCGAGTCGCACAATCCGTGGTTGGCGGTTGCGCTGGTATCGGCGCCGGTGGCTGCGCTGTTGCTGATTGCGCGCAGCGCCTTGGGGGGCTTGGGCCTACTACTCGACCTGATCGCGATGCTGCTGGTGGTGCGTCTGGCCGACGTGTTGCAATGGGCGGAACAGGCTGCGCGGGCCCTCGACGAGGGCGATGACGCTTCTGCCGCGGCGGTGCTGGCGGGCTCGCCGATGGCGCTGGCCTCGCTGCCAGGGGGCGCTGCTGCGCGGGGGCGCACGGTGATTCAGGTGCTGCTGCTGACGGTGCATGCGCGGCTGTTCGCGCCGGTGCTCTGGTATGTGCTGCTGCCGGGTTGCATCGGGCCGGTGCTGTATCTGCTGGTGCGCGAGGTCTATGCCGCGTGGACCCGTCAGGATGCTCCCCCGCCCTATGCCGAGGCCGCCACGCGTTTGCTGCGCTGGGCCGATTGGCTACCTGCGCGGGCTACTGCATTGGCGATCGCCGTGGTCGGCAATTTCGAGGACGCGGTGTACGCGTGGCGCCAGCAATCGACCCACTGGACGTTGCAGGAGGAGGGCGTGATCCTCGCCAGCGCGGCTGGCGCGCTCGGCATGACGCTGGGCGACCCGCGGCGAGTGATGCCCGAATACGCCAGCGAAGCCGACACCGGGGGTTCGGCCGCGGCCGATATTCGCAGTGCCTTGGGGCTGGTCTGGCGCATCGTGGTACTGGGCTTTGCCGCCCTGTTGCTGCTTGGCGTCGGCAAGATGGTTGGCTGATCCAACCGGCCCGGTTTAGGGTTCGAGCGAGCGACGCACCGTCACATACTGCGCCAACCGTTGCGCCGGGACGTCGCCGCGGGCCACGGCCGCCTGTAGGGCACAGTCGGGCTCGTGCAGGTGCCGGCAGTCGCGGAAGCGGCAGTCGCCCAAGTGGTTGCGAAATTCGGGAAATTGCGCGGCCAGTTGGTCGGCGCCCACGGCGTGCATGCCAAAAACCTGCATGCCTGGCGAGTCGATCAAATCCGACGCGGCATCGAGGTGGTAGAGCCGCGCGTGCGTAGTGGTGTGGCGACCGCTGTCCAAAGCCTGCGACACCTCACGGGTGGCTGCAGCAGCGCCCTCCACCAGTGCATTGACCAGGCTCGACTTGCCGACCCCCGACGGCCCGACCAGCACAGTGGTGTGGCCTTGCAAGTGCTCGCGAATCAGACCAGGACCATCGTGGACGCTGATCTCGATGACCGGGCAGGCGCCTTCGAACACCGCCAGCGCTTGGCGGGCGCCGGCGCGCCGGTCGGCCAGATCGATCTTATTGAGCACCAATTTGACTGCCACGCCGGCGTGTTCGGCGGCGATCAGACAGCGCACGAGTAGATCTTCATCCCAGCCCGGCCAGGTGGCGACCATCACCAGCGCCTGCGTCACATTGGCGGCGATGAGTTTTTCTTGGACCGCATCGGCGCGGTAGAGCAGCGACTGCCGGCCCAGCACGCGCTCGATGACCCCGCCATCGCCCGCCGGAGCGATGTCGACCCAATCGCCACACGCCACGCCGCCGCGCTTGCCGCGGGTGACGCAGTCGACCCAGGCGCCATCGGCCGTTTCGGTGATGAAGCGGCGGCCGTACGCAGCGACGATTCGGCCGCGGCGGGTGCCGGCGAGCGGTGGCGGGAAGGCGGTCGGCGCGGCCAGGGGTGACTCAGGCGGCGCCAGCGACCGGCAGGCTGCCCGGGGCGAATTCGCGCAGGCGGGCGATGCGCTGCGCCGCCGGCGGGTGCGAGTCGTACACCGCAGAGTGCAGCGGGTCCGGCGTCAGCGTCGACGCGTTGTCCTTGTAGAGCTTGACCAGCGCATCGACCAGCGCATCGGCGTCGGCGTGTTCGGCGGCGTAGGCATCAGCCTCGAACTCGTGCTTGCGCGAGTAGCTCGCCAACAGTGGCCGCAGCACGAATAGCAGGTAGGGCACGGTGAGGATGATCAGCAGAATGCCGCCGGCGGTGGTGGGTCGACCCAGCCCCAGCGCCTCGAACACCGCCGGGCTCTGCAGCACCCAGCCCATCAGCGCAAACACCGCCAGCGCGATGCCGAACATCAGCACCAGACGACGACGCACGTGCTGACGTTTGAAGTGGCCGAGCTCGTGCGCCAGCACCGCTTCCACCTCGACCGGCGTTAGGCGGCTGATCAGGGTGTCGAACAGTACGATCCGCTTGGCCGCGCCGAAGCCCGAAAAGTAGGCATTGCCGTGGCTCGACCGGCGCGAGCTGTCCATGGTGAACAAGCCGCCGGAGGCAAAGCCGCAGCGCGCCAGAAGGGTCTCGATGCGCTGCTTGAGCTCACCCTCGGGCAGGCGCGAGAAGGTGTTGAACAGCGGTGCCACCACGGTCGGATACAGCGCCATCACGGCGAAATTGAACGCCGCCCACACACTCCAGGCGTAGAACCACCAGTACTCGCCCATCGCCTGCATGATCCAGAGCACCAGCGCCATGATCGGCGCGCCGATGGCCACCGACATCCCAGCCTTGAGCAGCAGGTCGCGGATGAACAGCCCGCGGCTCATGCGGTTGAAGCCGAACGAGGCTTCGAGGCCAAACACGCGCTTCCAGGCGAGCGGCAATTCGGCCAGCCCCGACACCAGCATTGCTGCGCCAATTAGCGCCAGCCCGTGCAACAGCCCGTCGCCCAGCACCGTCGCCAACTGCGCGTCGAGCCAGCTGATACCGCCGCCCAGCGTGAGCACCAGCAACACGCCGGTGCCCAGTAGCAGGTCTTGCATGCCATGCCGAACCTTGGCGACGGTGTAGTCCGCGGCTTTGGCATGGGCTTCGGCGCTGATAACGCTGGCGAAGGCCGGCGGAACGTGGTCGCGATGCCCGATGACGTGTGCGATCTGCCGCCGTGCTAGCCACAGTCGTGCCAGCGTAACGCTGGTGATCAGCAGGACAAACAGGGCGGTGAGGGTGAATGTGTCCAAGTGGGGTGTCCGATGTCGAAGAACGGGGGCGGCGACGGTGCCTGCCTGTGCGAAAATCGCCGTGCCGCGAATGATGGTGGGTCGCGCGGCACACCGCAAGTCTTGCTTCGCGGCACCTTGCCTACGCAAATCAATGAAAGACACGCATGAGTGAATCGTCTGTCCGCTGGGTCTGGCTCGATCTCGAGATGACTGGTCTGTCGCCCGAGCGCGACCGCGTCATCGAGGTGGCGATGGTGGTCACGGACGCCAACCTGGAGGTGGTTGCCGAGGCGCCGGTGTGGGTGGTCCACCAGTCGGACGCGACCTTGGCCGGCATGGACGCCTGGAACACCGGGACTCATACGCGCAGCGGTCTGGTCGAGCGGGTGCGCGCGTCGCAGCACGATGAGGCAGCGGTCGAGACCGAGGCGCTGGCTTGGCTGCGACAACATTTAGCCGCCAAGGCCTCGCCGATGTGCGGCAACAGCATCGGTCAGGACCGGCGGTTCCTGGCCATCCACATGCCACAGCTGGAGGCGTTCTTCCATTACCGCAATCTAGATGTGAGCACGCTCAAGGAGCTCAGCCGCTCGTGGTACCCGACCGAGTTCGCGGCGTTCAAGAAGAAGACCCGCCACGAGGCGCTGGCCGACGTCTACGAATCAATCGACGAAGCGAAATACTACCGCGACGCGGTGTTCAAGCCGCGCAGCTGAGCGGTACCCAGATGCCGCCACGCAGTGCTTCGAGCGGCTGGAAGCGAGTCTTGTAGCGCATCTTGCGGCTGTCCTCGATCCAGTAGCCGAGGTACAGGTGTTGCAGGCCGTGCTGGCGGCAATAGTCGATCTGCCAGAGGACGCCGTAGGTGCCATAGCTGGCGCCGGCAACTGTGGGGTCGAAAAAGGTGTAGACCGCCGAGAGTCCGTCGCCCAGGCGATCGACCAGGGAGACCATGCGCAGTGTGCCGTCGGCCTCGCGGAACTCGAACAGGCACGAATCGACTCGGCTTTGCAGCAGAAAGTGGGCGTATTGCTCGCGGCTGTCGTGGTCCATACCACCACCGCTGTGGCGCGCCGTCTGGTAGCGCAGGTAGAGCGCGTAATGCTCTTCGCAAAATGTGAGCGACTTGGCTTCAACGCTCAGTCCTGAGTGATGTTGCAATGCGCGGCGCTGGCTGCGATCGGGTTCGAACTGATCGACCAGCACCCGAACCGGCGTGCACGCGCGGCAGTTGTCGCAATAGGGTCGGTAGGTGAACAGTCCGCTGCGGCGAAAGCCAGCGCGCACCAGCTCGCCATAGACCGGGGTATCGATGAAGTGGCCAGGCGTGGCTACCTGCGAGCGCGCCAGACGGCCCGGCAGGTAGGAGCAGTTGTACGGTGCGGTGACGTAAAACTGAAGGACTTGGTACGGCAGGTCACGCAGAGAGGTCATGATCGAGCTGCCATTTGCCCGGCGAGTCCGCAGAGTCTACCAAGTCTGCGAGGCGATCGATGAATTCGTCGCGGGGAATCGGCACAGCGCCCATGGACGCAAGATGGGTGGTCTCCATCTGGCAGTCGATCAAACCGTAGTTCCAGCGCTCGAGTTGGCGACACAGGTGCACCAGCGCCAGCTTGGAGGCGTCGCGCTGGACATGAAACATCGATTCGCCAAAGAACACGCGGCCGATCGCCAAACCGTAGAGTCCGCCGACCAGATTGTCGTCGACCCAGGTTTCGATCGAGTGGGCATAGCCGCGCTCGAACAGCTCGACGTAGACGCTGCGGATCGCCGGGTTGATCCACGTGCCGTCGTCGCGGCGCAGGTCGGCGCAGTTATCGATCACGTCTTCGAAAGCGGTGTCGGAACGAATTTCGAAGGTGCCATGGCGCAGAGTCTTGCCCAGGCTGCGGGTGACGTGGATGGCGTGCGGCTCCAGTACCATGCGCGGGTCGGGACTCCACCACAGGATCGGATCGTCGTGCGCGTACCAAGGGAAGATGCCGGAGCGGTACGCGCGCAGCAGGGTGTCGACGTCCAGCCGGCCACCCGCAGCCAGCAGCCCATTGGGGTCGCGCAGGGCCGCAGCAACAGGCGGAAAATCAGATCCAGGGGACAGCCAGGGAATCATCTCGGTCTTTGTATCGGCGGCCTGAATGGACGCATTTTTACGCCAGATATTGGAATAAGTCTAATGGACCGCCCATGCTAACCCAAGCGCGTGTACAGGTCTGGTTTTGACGGCCGATCCGTGCTTCCACTGCGGCTTGCCAGTGCCGGCCGCTGCCCGCTACGGCGTGCGCGTAGACGGCGCCGAGCGTGCTATGTGCTGTCGGGGCTGTCAGGCAGTGGCGCAGGCCATCGTCGATGCCGGCATGTCGGCGTACTACGCGCAGCGCACGGCCATGCCCGAGGGCGCAGCGCTGGTGCCGCCAGCCCTGGACGCGCTCGCGGTGTACGACAACCCCGCTTTGCAGGCGAACTTTCTCGAGGCGCCCAGCGACGACGAGGTGCGCGAGGTGCATCTGATGCTCGAGGGCATCACCTGTGCGGCCTGTCTCTGGTTGAACGAGCGTCATTTGGCGGCGCAGCCCGGCGTGCTGGCGGTGGAGGTCAATTTCAGCACGCAGCGGGCGCGCATCCGCTGGGACAGTCGCCTGACGCGCTTATCCAAGTTACTGCTGGCGGTGGCCGAGATCGGCTACCGGGCGCATCCCTTCGACGCCCGCGAGCGCGATGCGCTGATGCAGCGCGAGCGCCGGGTGGCGCTGTGGCGCTGGTTGGTTGCAGGCTTGTCGTCGATGCAGGTGATGATGTACGCGGTGCCAGTGTATCTGGCGCGCGACGGCGACATGGCGGCCGACACCGAGACGCTGATTCGTTGGGCCAGCCTGCTGCTGACCTTGCCCGCGGTGGTCTACTCGTCGGCGCATTTTTTTCGCAACGCCTGGCGTGACTTGCGTCTGCGCCGCGCCGGCATGGACGTGCCGGTGGCGCTCGGTATCGGCGTGGCGTTTTCCGCCAGCGTCTGGGCGACCGTGTCGGGCAGCGGGCAGGTCTACTTCGACTCGCTGACCATGTTCGTGTTTTTGTTGCTGGGCGGGCGCTACTTGGAACTGCGGGTGCGTCAACGCGCCGCCGACGCGCTCGACCGCCTCGGTCGCATCGTGCCGGCGGTGGCCGACCGCGTCGCGGATTGGCCGCAGCAGCGTGACACCGAGGCGGTGCCGGTGGCCAGTCTGGTTCCGGGCGACGTCGTCAGTGTCGCGCCAGGCGCGGTGCTGCCCGCCGACGGGGTTGTGGTCGAGGGCGAGTCGGCGGCTGACGAGAGCGTTCTCACCGGCGAGTCGCTGCCGGTGACCAAGCGCGTCGGCGCTACCGTGACCGGCGGCTCGATCAATGTCGAGAGCCCTCTGCTGGTGCGGGTGACGCAGGTCGGCCAGGACACCGTGGTCTCGGCGATTGTGCGTCTGCTTGACCGTGCCTTGTCGGACAAACCTCAAGTGGCTGCGGATGCAGACCGTCTCGCGGGCCGCTTCGTGGCCGGCATTCTGGTGCTGTCGGCGCTGACAGTGGGGGCATGGATGCTGATCGACCCGTCGCGGGCCCTGTGGATCGGCGTGTCCGTGCTGGTGGTGACGTGCCCTTGCGCATTGGCGCTGGCGACGCCCGCCGCGCTCACTGCGGCGACCACGCGACTGGCCCGACAGGGCGTGCTGATCACCCGTGGGCACGCATTGGAGACGCTGGCTCGGGTCACCGATGTGGTGTTCGACAAGACCGGTACGCTGACCCGTGGGCAACTCAACGTCGAGCAGGTGTTGCTACATGCCGACGCCGATGAAACCGAGTGTCGGGCTTTGGCGGCTGCGCTGGAACAGGGCTCGCGGCATCCCTTGGCGCTGGCGTTGCTGGCGGGTCAGGTGCCGGCGTCGGTGGTGGCCAGTCGGCACCACGTCGGCAGTGGCGTCGAGGGCAAGGTCAAGGGTCGTGAGCTGCGCCTCGGCGCCGTCGACTGGCTCGCCAACTGGTGCGCGGCATCGCCCATCGACGTGCCACCGGGCGCGCCTGGCGAGGTGCGGGTGCATCTGGCCAGCCGGGAGCAGTGGCTGGCCACCTTCGTGTTGGCCGACAGCCTCCGACCCGACGCGGCAGCCGCGGTAGCAGCCATGCGCGCGCTTGGCTGTGAGGTGCATCTGCTGTCCGGTGACCAGGTCGGCAGTGTCGAATCGGTGGCAGCCGTGCTTGAAATCAAAAATCGCCTTGCAAGGGCGACCCCGGCCTCTAAACTGGATTACGTCCAGCAGTTGCAGCGCAATGGCCGTGTGGTACTGATGCTTGGCGATGGTGTGAACGATGCGCCGGTTTTGGCGGGTGCGGATGTGTCCTTGGCAATGGCGGGTGCCAGCGATGTCGCCTCGGCTTCGGCGGATGGTCTGCTGCTCGGGTCGCAGCTCGGCCGCTTGGCCGAAACGCTGCAGCGAGCCCGAATGACGCGGCGCATCATTCGCCAGAATCTGGGTTGGGCGATGGTTTACAATGCCGCCGCGGTGCCGCTAGCGGCGCTCGGGCTAGTCAGCCCGTGGTTGGCCGGCGTGGGCATGGCAGCAAGTTCGCTGGTGGTGGTGGGCAATGCCCTGCGCCTAGGGCGCTAGTTTTTTGCGGTGCGAGAAGGAGGTCTATGGAAAGCCTGTACCTCCTGATCCCGCTGAGTGTGGTGTTGATCGGCGCGGTGTTGTGGTTGCTGTGGTGGTCGGTCGGCAGTGGTCAGTTTGACGACCTTGAGGGTCCGGCCCATCGCATTCTGATGGACGACGACGTCCCTCCGGATGCCAGCGCTTCGGCCCGCCGCGACCCGCCTGACGCCTGAGCTGGATCAGGCCTGGATAGCAAAGGGCGTGCGACGATCGCGCGTCTGGTTGTGCGAATCGAATTTGACTGTCCGTGAGGGTGTGTACGAGATGCAGGAAACCTACAACTACAAGGTGGTGCGCCAGTTCGCCGTGATGGCGGTGGTCTGGGGCATCCTCGGCATGGCGATGGGGGTGTTCATCGCCGCGCAACTGGTCTGGCCGGACATGACCTACGGCATCGAGTGGATGAGCTACGGCCGTCTGCGACCACTGCACACCAACTCGGTGATCTTTGCGTTTGGCGGTTGCGCACTGTTCGCCACCAGCTACTACGTGGTTCAGCGCACCTGCCACACGCGCATCTTCAGCGACAGGCTTGCGGCGTTCACCTTCTGGGGCTGGCAAGCGGTGATCGTCGCCGCGGCCATCACGCTGCCTCAGGGCATCACCCAGGGCAAGGAGTACGCCGAGCTGGAGTGGCCGATCGACATCCTGATCGCCATTGTTTGGATCAGCTACGCCATCACCTTCTTCGGTACCCTGCTCAAGCGCAAGACGCCCCACATTTATGTCGCCAACTGGTTCTTCGGCGCCTTCATCCTGACGGTTGCCATGCTGCACATCGTCAACAGCATGGCCATGCCGGCGGGCCTGTTCAAGTCGTACTCGGCGTACTCCGGTGTGCAGGACGCGATGATCCAGTGGTGGTACGGCCACAACGCCGTGGGCTTCTTCCTCACCGCCGGCTTCCTCGGGATGATGTATTACTTCGTGCCGAAGCAGGCCAACCGCCCGGTGTATTCGTACCGCTTGTCAGTGGTCCATTTCTGGGGCTTGATTTTCACCTACATGTGGGCAGGCCCGCACCACCTGCACTACACCGCACTGCCCGACTGGACGCAATCTTTGGGCATGGTGTTCTCGCTGATCCTGCTGGCGCCAAGCTGGGGCGGTATGGTCAACGGCATCATGACCCTGTCAGGCGCTTGGGACAAACTCCGCACCGACCCCATCCTCAAGTTCCTCGTCACCTCGCTATCGTTCTACGGCATGAGCACGTTCGAGGGCCCGATGATGGCAATCAAGACGGTGAACGCGCTCAGCCACTACACCGACTGGACCATCGGCCACGTGCACTCCGGTGCCTTGGGCTGGGTCGCGATGGTGTCGATCGGCTCGCTCTACTACCTGATCCCGCGCATGTTTGGTCGCGAGGCCATGTGGAGCGTGCGTTTGATCAACGTGCACTTTTGGCTGGCGACACTCGGCGTGGTGCTGTACATCGCCGCGATGTGGGTGGCTGGCGTCTCCGAAGGCCTGATGTGGCGTGCCACCAACCCCGACGGCACGCTCACCTATAGCTTCGCCGAGGCGGTCAAGGCCACCTATCCGTTCTTGTTCATCCGCTTCCTCGGCGGCGTGCTGTACGTCGCCGGGATGCTGTTGATGGCCTACAACGTCTATCGCACGGCAACGGCGAAGGACGCGCGCGTCTACGACGATGCGCCGGTCCCGGCAGCTGCGCTGGCACACGCTTAAGGAGTCGGTGATGAGCAAGTTCAACACCCATCACCTGATCGAGAAGAATGTCGGTCTGTTGGTCATCGGCATCTTTCTGGTGGTCAGCATCGGCGGTCTCGTTGAGATCGTTCCGCTGTTCTTCCAAAAGTCGACCACCCAGCCGGTCGAGGGGCTTAAGCCCTACACCGCGCTGCAAGTGGCCGGACGCGATGTCTACATCCGCGAGGGCTGCTACACCTGCCACTCGCAGATGGTGCGGCCGTTCCGCGCCGAGACTGAGCGTTATGGCCACTACTCGGTGGCGGGCGAGTTCGTCTACGACCATCCGTTCCAGTGGGGCTCCAAGCGCACCGGGCCCGATCTGCATCGCGTCGGCGGCAAGTACTCCGACGATTGGCACCGCATCCATCTGCGCCAACCGCGCGACTTGGTGCCCGAGTCGAATATGCCGGGCTTCCCGTGGTTGCAACACAAGATGGTCGACAGCGGCGAGATGCCCGCGCACATGCGCGCTCTGCGTGCCGTCGGCGTGCCCTACACCGAACTCGAGATCGCCGATGCGGTGAAGGACACCTCCGGCAAGACCGAAGAGGACGCGGTCATCGCCTATCTTCAGGTGCTGGGTACCGCGCTCAAGACTGGGCGCTGAGACCACAACCATGGACATCAACGACTTGCGCAGCCTGTTCACCGTACTGGGTTTGGCGAGCTTCGTCGGCATCGTCTGGTGGGCCTACAGCGGTCGTCGCGGCGCGGCGTTCGAGCAAGCGGCACGCATTCCGCTTGACGACGACGATCGCCCCAGCAGCGGTGTCGCGGGTCACAAGAATCAAACGAGGATCGAGCAATGAGTGATTTCGTCAGTGACTTCTGGGCCTGGTACGTCGGCCTGATCGTGATTGCCAGCGTCATCGGCTGCCTACTGTTGATGAAGTCGCAGGACGTGCCGACCGACGAGGGCAAAGAACTCGACCACCGCTGGGACGAGACGCTGGTGGAGCTGGACAACCCGCTGCCGAAATGGTGGAAGGGACTGTTCTACGCCACCGTGGTGTTTGCTGCGGGGTATTTCTTGCTGTACCCGGGCGTGGGCAGTTACGCCGGTCTGCTCAAGTGGACCAGCGTCGGGCAACACACCGCCGAACTTAAGCAGGCCGACGAGCGTTTCGGCCCGGTGCTGGCCAAGTACGCTGGCATGCGCATCGAAGAGGTCGCGGTTAACCCCGAGGCGCGCGAGATGGGCAAGCACCTGTGGCTCACCTATTGCACGCAGTGTCACGGTCCTGATGCCGGCGGCAACACCGGATTCCCGAATCTGCGCGATGGCGACTGGATCTGGGGCGGTAGTGCCGAGAAGATCAAAGAGACCATCCTCGGCGGGCGTCAGGCGATGATGCCGGCCTATGGTGGTCAGGAAGCGGTGATCGGTGGTCCGAAGGGCGCCATCGAGATGTCGCACTACGTGATGAGCCTGTCGGGCATGAAGCACGACCCCGCTCTTGCAGCGAAGGCGGCGCCCAAGTTCATCCAGGTGTGTTCTGCGTGTCACGGCGCTGAGGGCAAAGGCAATCAGGCGCTCGGCTCCGCCAACCTGACCGATCGGTATTGGCTCTACGCCAAAGGTGCCGACGCTAAGTCGGTCCAGGAAAGCATCGTTGAGACGCTGGTCAAGGGCCGTGGCGGCAAGATGCCGGCGCAGGCCGACCAGCTGGGCGAGGCCAAGGTGCATCTGCTGGCCGGCTATGTGTATGGCTTGCGCAGTGAAGGCCAGCCGCACTGAGGGTGGCTGACTGGTCCCGGTGGCTTGCTAACAGCCAAGGCGCGGACGGCCCCAACCGGTCTGGAGGCCAACAATGACTGACACGCAACGTCCCGCCGCGGTGCCGGTCGCTCCGCCCAAGTCGCGCCGGGGCAACCCGGCCCTGCGCGGCTTGCGCGTGCAGCCGCATTCGGTGTCGGGCTGGTTCGCCAATTGGCGCATCGCCATGGTGGTGGTGACGCAACTGGTGTTCTACGGCGTGCCCTGGCTGCAGTGGGACGGACGGCAGGCGGTCCTGTTCGATCTGGGCGCCCGCAAGTTCTACTTCGGCCCGCTGGTGCTCTTCCCGCAGGACTTCATCTACCTGACCGGGCTGCTCATCACCTGCGCGCTGGCCTTGTTCCTGTTCACCTCGGTGGCGGGTCGTTTGTGGTGCGGCTACAGTTGTCCGCAGACCGTCTACACCGAGATGTTCCTGTGGATCGAGCGCGCCATCGAGGGTGATGGCCCAGCCCAGCGCCGGCTTTCGGCGCAACCGTGGCATGCCCGCAAGATCGCCATCAAGGGCAGCAAACATGCGATATGGGCGACGCTGGGTCTGTGGACCGGCTTTACCTTTGTGGGCTTCTTTGTGCCGATCCAGCAGTTGTGGGCGGCGATTCCCTCGTTCGAGTTTGGCGGCGAAGCGTTTTGGATCCTGTTCTACGGCTTCTTCACCTACTACAACGCCGGATGGCTGCGCGAAAAGATCTGCAAGTTCATGTGTCCGTATGCGCGCTTCCAGAGCGTGATGTTCGACGCCGACACGTTGATCGTCACCTACGACGCGGCCCGCGGGGAACCGCGGGGCATTCGCAAGAAGGGCGAGGACAGCGGTCTTGGGTCCTGCGTCGACTGTGGTTTCTGTGTGGCTGTGTGCCCCACCGGAATCGACATCCGCAAGGGTTTGCAGATCGAGTGCATCAGTTGCGGAGCCTGCATCGACGCCTGCGACCAGGTGATGGATCGTATGGAGATGCCACGCGGGCTGATCCGGTACTCCACCGAGAACGTGCTCACAGGCAAGCGTCCGAAGGGTCGCTGGTACACGCACCTGCTGCGCACCCGGGTGATCGGCTACAGCGCGGTGCTGCTTGCCGTGGTCGGGGCGATGGTGGTGTCTTTGGCGCTGCGCGATCCGTTTCGGGTCAATGTGATGCGCGAGGCGAGCGTGTTGTCGCGGCCCACCGCCGATGGTCGTATCGAGAACCTTTACCGCATCAAGGTGTTCAATATGGACGAACACCCTCGGCGTTACCGGCTGGTGGCAGCGGGCCTGCCAAGTCTCACCGTGGCGTCAACCGAAGGTGCCGTGGTCACTGTGCCGGCCATAAGTTTTCACACGCTGGAGGTGTATGTGCGGGTGGATCCGGAGCAGGTGCCCAAAGGCTCGCACGACATCGAGTTCCTGGTGACGGCGCTTGACGACGACCGCAACGACACAGTGCGCGAAAAGTCGACGTTTCTGCTGCGCTGATGGCCGTCCAAATCTCTGATCGGGCCCTGACATGACTGACACCAAACCCTGGTACCGCCATCGTTCGCCCTGGCTTCTGATGCTGGGCCCCGCTGTGGTGGTGGTAGCCGGTTTGTGGACCGCCTGGCTGGCGATCGACACCGACGATGGTCTCGTGGTCGAGGACTACTACCGCGAGGGTAAGACCATCAACCGGGTGCTCAAGCGCGAGCAAGCCGCCGTCGCCATGGGGCTGACGGCCACGGTGAAGCTTGAAGCCGCCGCGCATCTGCTACGAGTGCGGCTGCACGCTGAAGCTAATGGGGTATTGCCAGAGGCTCTGGAGGTCGTGTTCTCGCACCCGACGCGAGCGGGTCAGGATCAGACCGTGCGGGTGCAGCGTGAGCCGAGCGGCGATTATGTCGGCAACCTCGCGCCGCCGGCCGTAGCCCGTTGGCATGTGCTGGTGCAGGATGTCGCTGGAGAGTGGCGTCTGGCGGGTCGCTGGGCCGCCCAAGCCGACAGTCCGGCCCTCGAATTGGTCGCGCAGTTGCCCTGAGCCGGGCTCGTCCTAGCCCGGTGCGGTTCGCACCAGTGCATCCATGTCGACCAGTCGTACCAGGCGCTGTTGCACGCGGATGGCGCCCTGGCGTTGCAGGCGCGACAGGGTGCGACTCACCGTTTCCAGGGTCAGGCCCAGATGCTGGCCGATCTCCTCGCGGGTCATGCGCAACACGAACTCCGAACCGGCGTAGCCGCGCTGCGACAGGCGGTGCGAGAGGTCAAGCAGGAACGTTGCGACGCGTTCTTCCGCGGTGCCGTTGCCGAGCAGGCTGAGCAGCTTGTGGTCGTGGGCGGTGCTGCGGCTCATCAGGCGGTGCAGCGACTGCTGCAATGCCGGGATGGCGCGGGCCATGGCTTCGATCTCGGCGAAGGGGATGACGCAGACCTCGCTGTCCTCCAGGGCTACCGCATTGCACAAGTGCCGGCCTTCGCCAATGCCATCGAGACCCAGCAATTCGCCAGCCATCTGAAAGCCCGAGATCTGCTCGCGGCCGTCACCCAGGGTGCCTTCGGTTTTGAAAAAGCCGGCCCGCACCGCATAGATGGCATGAAAGGGCATCCCCGCTTTGTAGAGCGATTGATGGCGCAGCACCCGCTGCCGCTTTTGCGTGAGTTGATCGAGCCGAGCCAGATCGCCGATTTCGAGACCGTTGGCGACGCACAGCTCATGCAGTGAGCACTGCGAGCAGGCGGCTTTGAGTTGGTTAAGCGTGCGTGAACCCGGCGGCAACTTGAAGGTGACGGCGCGATTGTCGCTGGCGCGGCGATTGCGGCGGCGGCGTTCGGTTGTGGGTGCGCGGCGGTCGCCGCCGGTGCCGGTCAATTCAGAGTTGTGCGACATGGTGAGCCTTTCATCGACTTTTTTTATCGATAGTGACCCGTCCCATACTACGCCCGGTTCTCGATTGCGCAGGGTTTTATGTTGATCTAGCGCAAGAGTCGTGCTCGCATGCTGTTCAGCTACTTTGCCCATAGGCCGTGTGCCGGCCCAGCTCGTCGTGATACTCGGCGATGCCCGCCCGTTCGCGCGCCAAAAAGCCGGCCACCGCGTCTTCGAACGCGGGATGCGCGATGCGGTGCAGCGATGCCGTGCGCACAGGCTCCAGGGCGCGGGCCTGCTTGTGTTCGCCCTGAGCGCCACCCTCGAACCGGCGGACGCCGTTTTGCAGAGCCCACTGCAAGGGTTGGTAGTAGCACGCCTCGAAGTGCAGACAGGGGATGTGGACACGCGCGCCCCAGTAGCGGCCATAGAGCGCCTCGCCGTCGCGGGCGCAGAGGCTGGCCGCCACCGGCGTATTGTCGACTTCGGCGATGAACAGCAGTGGGGCGTCGGGGCAGGCGGCGGCCCAGCGCGGAAAAAAGTCGTCGCTCAGATAGGGGCTCGAGCGGTGCTCGGCGTAGGTTTGCGCGTAGCAGGCGGCCATGAAGTCCCAGTCGGCGGGGCTGGCGCTGTGGCCATTGACGATGCGAAAGCGCACCCCCGCGTCGGCGACCTTCCGACGTTCCTGGCGGATGTGTTTGCGCTTGTCGCGGGTCAGGCTCATCAGCAGGGCCTCGAAGTCGGCTTCGCCGCGGGATTGCCAGTGAAACTGCACGCCCTCGCGCAACAAGTAGCCGCTGCTCTGCCAATGCGGCAACTCCGACGCCGACGGGAACAGCACGTGCGCTGATGACACTTCGCCGGCGTCGAGCCAGGTTTGCACGGCGGCCAGCAGCGCGGTGCGCGTCTCGGCAGTGTCGGCCAGAAGGCGTGGCCCGGTGGCTGGCGTGAAGGGGATGGCCGACACCAGCTTGGGGTAATACGGCAGGCCATGCTGTTCCCAGGCGCGCGCCCAGGCCCAGTCGAACACGTATTCGCCGTACGAGTGCTGCTTGAGCCACAGCGGCAGTGCGCCCACCAGCTGGTTGTCGCGCCAAGCCAGCAGGAACCGGGGCAGCCAGCCGGTGCCAGGGCCGATGCTGCCGCTGGCTTCCAGGGCTTGCAGAAAGCCGCGTTCTAGCCAAATGCGGCCTTCGCCGGGAGGACCGGCCAGCAGTGCGTCCCAGTCGGCTGGAAGATCGGCCAGTTGGCTGACGACGGCGACGCGCAATGGAGCGGTTTCGGACATAGGCATTGAGACAGGCAGATGCTGAGCAGGTTGCCAGAGTCCGACGGCGTCTCGGCTAAACTGCAGCCATGCGCATCGGTCTCGCCCAAATCAATCCTACCGTCGGCGACCTGCCTGGCAACGCGGCGCGTATCTTGGCGGCCGCGCACGACGCAGCGGCACAAGGTGCCGACCTGCTGGTGACGCCCGAGCTGGCGCTGACCGGCTATCCGCCGGAAGACTTGCTACTGCGCGGCCATTTTCTTGACGACTGCGCGTCGCGCCTGGCCGAGCTGGCGGCGCAGACGCCGTTGCCGCTGCTGGTGGGCCATCCGCACCGGGCCGGCAAAGCCCTGTTCAACGCGGCCTCGCTGCTGCTTGGCGGGCGTGTGCAGGCCACGGCGCACAAACGCCATTTGCCCAACGCCGAGGTGTTCGATGAGAAGCGCTACTTTGCCGAAGGCCGCGCGGCCACCGTGTTTGAGCTGGCGGGCGAGCGCATCGGCGTAGCGATCTGCGAGGACATCTGGCAGCCGGACGTCGCCGCCGACCTTAAGGCGGCCGGTGCGCAGCGCATTGTCGTGCTCAATGCGTCGCCGTATCACCTCGACAAGCCGCATGCCCGCGAAGCGGTGTTGCGGCAGCGTGTCGTCGAGACTGGCCTGCCGCTGGTCTACGTCAATGCGGTGGGCGGCCAAGACGAGCTGGTGTTCGACGGCGGCAGCCTGGTGATGGCGGCCGACGGCCGCGTGCACCATCGGCTGCCAGCGTGCGTCGAGGCGGTGCGCGTGGTCGATCCAGATCAGCCTGGCGAGGCGCCGGATATTGCCAGTGTCGAGCAGCAGGTGTGGCAGGCGCTGGTGCTAGCGGTGCGCGATTACGTACGCAAGTGCGGCTTCTCCGGCGTGTTGCTGGGCTTGTCTGGCGGCATCGATTCGGCGGTGGTGTTGGCGGTGGCCACCGACGCCCTCGGACCGGAGCGGGTGGAGGCGGTGATGATGCCGTCGCGCTACACCGCCGATATCAGCGTGACCGACTCGCGCGACATGGTGGCGCGGCTGGGTGTGGCTTATCAGGAAATCGCCATTGGCGAGATCACCAGCCGCTTCGAGGCGGCGCTGGCCACGGCGTTTGCCGGCACCCCGCCGGACACCACTGAGGAGAATCTGCAGGCGCGCTCGCGCGGTACTCTGCTGATGGCGCTGTCTAACAAGGGTGGCAAGCTGGTGCTCACCACCGGCAACAAAAGTGAGATGGCGGTGGGCTATGCCACGCTCTATGGCGACATGGCCGGCGGCTTTGCGGTGTTGCGCGACGTCGCCAAGACGCTGGTCTACCGCTTGGCCAACTGGCGCAACACGCAGTCGGATGTGATCCCGCAGCGCATCATCACGCGGCCGCCGTCGGCCGAGCTGCGCCCCGACCAGCGCGATCAGGACAGCCTGCCGCCCTACGACATCCTCGATGCCATCCTGGCGCGCTACGTCGAGCAGAACGAGTCGCCAGCGGCGATCATCGCGGCCGGTTTTGCGCCGGCCGACGTCGACCGGGTGGTGGGGCTGATCCGACGCAACGAGTACAAGCGCCGACAGGCGGCGGTGGGGCCGCGCATCACGCCGCGCGGCTTCGGCAAGGACTGGCGCTATCCAATCGCGGCACGCTTTACTTAATAGCGATCGGGCTGGGGCGCGAGCGCGTCAGCTTGGGCAGGGTCACCTCTAGCACGCCATCGTTGTAACGCGCTTGAGTTGCTGCCTGGTCGACCTCGTGAGCCAGCGTGAAACTGCGCGACAGAGAGCCCGAATGACGCTCGGAGCGGATCACGCGGTCGCCTTTGCGGGTCTCTTTTTCGTGATGAACCTCGGCGCTGATGGACACCAGATTGCCATCGACACTGATGTGGATGTCGTCCTTTTTGACGCCCGGGATCTCGGCGTGGACGGTGTAGGCGTTGTCATTTTCGGCGACGTCGAGGCGAATCTGCGGCGGGCCGGCTTCTAGCCGCACCGGCCGCAGCATCATGCCGCGGAACATCTCGTCGAAATCGGCAAAGGGGTCGAAATGCACCATTTTGTTCATGGTCAGGTCTCCTGTGGGGTGAGCGGGAATCGCTCCGCCACAGTGTCAACCGACGCTGGATGGTGCGCTTTGCGCAGGGTCAAATTTGCTCGAAGGGCCGGTTGCGGGTAACCTTCGCCGCCACGGAGAAGTGACCGAGCGGCCGAAGGTGCACGATTGGAAATCGTGTGTACGGCTTAACACCGTACCGTGGGTTCGAATCCCACCTTCTCCGCCACCCTCTGCCACATTCCCGCCAATCGAGCATCCAAGTATCAATTGGCGAATGGGATAACAGAGATCCTATTTCAGTGGCTGCTGACCCAGTTTTCAACACGCAGCCCAGCGAAGTTCACAAAGTCCGCTTCGTTGTTGGTGACCAGTGCTACACCTAAACCGACCGCATGAGATGCGATGAGTTTGTCCAGAGCATCTCGGTTTCGATCTTTGTAGGCTGCGCGGATGGGGCCATAGGCCTTGGCAGCTTGGGCATCAAATGGCGCAACTTGGATGTCCTCGAGCAAGCTCTCCAGTGCCGATCGGTTGGATTCCTGTGCGGCCAAGCTAGAGCACGCGATACCAAATTCAAGCTCAGCCAAAGTCACTGCAGAAATAACGACGTCACCCACAAAGCACTGGGCAAACCGCTCCCGCACCTCAGGCGGCTGGTGCTTCATGAGGTAGATGCAGATGTTGGTGTCGAGCATGTACTTCGGATTCATAAAGTCTCGCGCTCGCCCTCACTGTTTTCGCCCCGGCCCTGGGCCATGAAGTCAGGTGAGAACTTGGCCAGCTTACCCAACACGTCGCCCATGCGGCGCTGTGCCGGACGGATGCGCAACTCGTCCCCTTGTCGCTCGATGACCAGATCAACGTCCCACGTGCTGTAGGCAAGTTCGGCAGGAATGCGCACAGCTTGCGAGTTGCCGTTCTTGAAAAGTTTGGTGTTGGCCATAGCGAATCCTCCTGGGATGTACACGTACATCTTAACGCAGGAGGAGATGAATACGAAGCCAGGTATCGAGTCAATTGGACCGGTAAACGCTCGTTCTCATTAGCCCTGCAAGGACTGCCAGACCGCCCAGCCCAGCGTGACCAGTGCGAACAGGTTGATGGCGACCACGGCCTACTTTCCCCGCTGAATTGGATGGTGCAGAGCGTTGTTTACGGCTGTGAAACTCTAGCCAATGTCTGCCGTAAACGGCGGGGCCCTTAAGCCTTGAACTGACCCACCGTGCTGTTGAGTTCCACCGAGAGTTCGCGCATATGTTCGGCCACCTTCGCGCTCTGTTCGGCGTTCCGGCTGGTTTCCTCGATCATCAGCGCGATGTTGGAGATGCTCTTGGCGATCTCCTCCGACGCACTGCTCTGCTCGCGCGTGGCCGCTTCGATGCCGCCCACCTCGCGCAGCGTTACGTCGGCCGAATCGCGGATGCGCTGCAGGGCATCCGAGACCTCGCTGGCCAGCGCCACGGTGGCGTTGACCCGTTCGGTGCACTCAAGAATATCGCCCGCCGCCGAACGCACTTCGGTCTGGATCGACTCGACGATCTCACTAATGGCTCGCGTGGCCTCGCGGGTGCGTTCGGCCAGGTTGCGCACCTCGTCGGCCACCACCGCGAATCCGCGTCCGGCGTCGCCAGCGCGCGCCGCTTCGATGGCGGCGTTGAGCGCCAGCAGGTTGGTCTGCTCGGCCAGTCCGCGGATGGTGTTGACGATCGCGTCGATGTCGGACGAGCGCGCGTCCAATTGCTCGATCCGGCTGGCCGAGTCGCGCACACGATCGGCCACCCGCAGAATCTCTTGCGAGGCGTTGTGCGCGATCACCTGACCGTCGTTGGCCAGTCGGCCCGATTCGCGTGAATATCCGGCGGCCTGCTCGGTGAGCCGGGCGGTCTCGCCGAGGCTGTTGGTCATTTCCTCGATGGCCGATGCGATGGTCGAAGTGGCCTCACTCTCGGCGCATGCGGCTGAACTCGACACACTGGCTGCGTTGGCGATGTCATTGGCTGCCGACGCCACCTGCCCCGACTTCGCTTGAACGTTGAGCAGCAACGTCGAGAAGCTTTCTGCCGTGCGATTGACGCGCCGCGCGATGGCGCCGAGCTCGTCGCCACTGTCAAACGCGATGCGCACCCGGCAATCGCCTTTGGCGAGCTCGCTGCTGGCGTCACCGATCAGACGCGCACCATGCGTGACCTGGTGGCTGATGATCCAGAACGCGTAAGTCACCGCACTGGCAATCAGCAAGGAGGCCAACACCGACAGTCCGATGCGCCAGAAAGCAGTCTGGATGCGCGCATCCAAACCGTGATCTACGCCCTCGAGCAGGGGACCGATCATGGCGCCTGACACTTTGAGCAGGCGGTCAGATTCTTCGGCAAACGCTGAACTGGAGTGCTCGAAATTGCTTTCCAGTGCGATTTGTTGGATCGACTCGCTGAACAAATCGGCGATGGCGTCGATCTCTTGCAGTTGGGCCTTGAGTTGCTCGGCGTCGAGGCCGGGCAACTGGCTTGCACCCTCAGCCCCTGCGCGCAGGTCGCGTAGGCCCTGCATGACCGCCGAACGCGTGCCGAGCAGTTCGCTGCGGGCGACCATCGGCAGGTCTTTTTGGGCCAGGCCAGCCAAGCCCTTGATGCGCGTGAGCGACACCGACTCCGACAGCGGCAACAAACGCACCAAAGCCATATCCTGGCCGTAAAACGTTGGGAACTCGGGGTCGAGTGTCAGGTTGCTCTTGTTGGCGATGTCTTGGGTCAGAGCGATCCAGTCGGCAATCACCTGATCGTGCTCGCTGTGCACTTGAAGCTCGCTCGGCGGCAGATTGCCCAGCAGTCGGCTGGTGCGCTCAAGCAAGGCGGCACTGGTGGCGCCGGTGGCGAACATCCCGTCGTATCGCTCGCTCAGGGCTTTTTGTTTGGCGATGAGCGGCTCCAGCGTTTTGCCGGTTGCGATGAAGGCATTTTTGGCCGTTGTCGAGCCGCCGATGGCGTCGAGGGCTTGCTGACGCTGCATCTGTAGTGCGCTGACCAGAGGCACGATGTTGCGGGTGTATGACACGCCGGCTTTTTCGCGCCGGGCGAAATCAATGTCGGCCCAGATCAGGCTGGCGATCAGGGCAACCAGCCCTAAGACCAAGGCCAGCGTGGAAAGGCCGATCAATGCGAATTTACGGGAGAAGGGTTGGTGCTGCAGGAATTTTGCGAGCAATCGAGTGACCCTCTGGAGGCTGATTTACGTGTGTTAACCGCTGCATTACAGGCTACAGCTTACCCAAATTCGGAGGTTAAGCCGAACGCCCCGGCGATTGATTACGGCAGGATGTAGTTTTTATGACGATCGGCAGTGTCCTGCCGGCGATACACTCGCTCCCAGCCATGGCCCGCGTTCTCCTCGTCCACCAGAATTTCCCCGGCCAGTTCCGGCATCTGGCGCCAGCGCTGACCCGCCAGGGGCACCAGGTGATGGCCACTACCTTGCAAGCCGCCGAGCCCGGTGAATGGCGGGGGGTCGATCTACAGCCCTACCAACTGCCGAACAGTACGCCGTCGGGTCTGCACCCATGGCTCTCTGATTTCGATTCCAAGCTGAGGCGGGGGGAGGCCTGGTTTCGCAAGGCGCTCGATCTTCGCGCACAGGGTTACACGCCGGATGCGGTGATTGCCCACCACGGTTGGGGTGAGAGCCTGTTCGTCAAGGATGTCTGGCCCAACACCCGGCTGGGCATCTACTGCGAGTTCTACCATCGGTCGGCGGGGGCCGACGCCGGCTTCGATCCTGAATTTCCCAGCCTTGAGCCCGGCGACGCCTGCCGTCTACGGCTGCGCAATCTGAATAACCTGCTGCATTTCGAGCAGGCCGATGCCGGTCTGTCGCCCACCGTATGGCAGGCCAGCACCTTCCCCGAGCCGTTTCGCAGCCGCATCAGCGTGATCCACGATGGCATCGACACCGTTGCCCTGTCGCCGCAGTCTGACGCAACCTTGAGCTTGCCCTCGCAGCCCTTGCTCCGGTCTGGCGCAACGCCGCCGTCCGAACACGCGCTGTGCGTGTCACGCGGCGACGAGGTGGTTACCTTTGTCAACCGCAATCTCGAGCCCTACCGTGGCTACCATACCTTCATGCGCAGTTTGCCGGACCTGCTGCGAGCGCGGCCGCAGGCGCAAGTGGTGATCGTCGGCGGTGAAGACGTTAGCTACGGGACGCGACCGCCCAAGGGCCGTACCTGGAAGGACATCTTCGCTGACGAGGTGCGCGACCGTTTGCGTCCGCCGGACCGCGCGCGCGTGCATTTTGTGGGGCGTCTGCCCTATCCAGCTTTTGTGCGGCTGTTGCAGGTGAGCACGGTGCACGTGTATCTGACGTACCCGTTCGTGCTCAGCTGGAGTGTGTTGGAGGCGATGAGCGCTGGCTGCGCCATCGTCGCCAGCGATACAGCGCCGTTGCGCGAGGCGATTGTTGATGGCGAGACCGGCCGTCTGGTGGACTTTTTTGATCCAGCGGCATTGGCAGCACGGGTTGTCGAGCTGCTGGACGATCCGGACCAGCGCTCACGCCTTGGAGCCGCGGCGCGAGCATGTGCCGTGCGCCACTACGATTTGCACACCGTGTGCTTGCCGCAACAGATGCAGTGGGTCAACGCCCTGCTACAGCAAGCGCCACTCCCCGCCGCTTGAGCGGGGCCGGCGCTTGGGCAGATCAGTGCGTCGAGGCGCTTTCGAGCTTGCGGCCTGCGGCCTCCAGCGCGTCTCGCAGCAGCGCAGCGCGCTCGTCGAGCAGTTGCAATCCGGCCTGATCGACCGTCACCAGCCGCGTGCGCCGGTCGGCGCCGGGGGTGACGCGGATGAGCCCTCGCGCCTCCATCTCGTGGAGTCGCTTGCTTAGCGTCGGCAGCGTGCCGAAGCGATCGGCGCGCACCAGATCGGTGATGCAGACCGGTACGCCCGACTGATTCTGTTCGTGCAGATGGGTCAGCAGTGCATCCACCTCCACCGATTCGGCAGGGTGGGTGGCATACAACTGTTGCACCCGGTTGGTGAAATTGACGAATGTGTTCTTCAAAGTGACCTCCGATGCGGTGGGTCCGTCAAACAGCAGATTGCCGCGAGCGGTGAGGGCAGAACGGCCCGTAACATCGCACACCGTCTCGTTGCCGATAGGATAATCCGACTAGCGCAAAACAGGGACTCAGAGGATTGATGTATCGCAATCTTTTTAGGGTAAGCGCGGACGCTAATGCATGGCGCCGTGGGCGCCGCGTCGGCCTTGCCACGCTGTTGTTTGCAGCCGCCATGGTGTGGCTCACTTCGCACGGCGAACCCCTGCAGCCGGGTCAGGTGGAGCGCGTCGTCGACGGCGACACCCTGCGCGTCATCGACGGCGAGGGTCAGCCGCGCACGCTCAGGCTCTTGGCCATCGATGCGCCCGAGTCGGGGCAAGCTGGCGGCGAAGTGGCACGTGATTTTGTGGCGGCCCGGGCGTGTGGGTCTTCCGCGGTCGAGTGGCAGTCGCACGGTCAGGATCGCTACGGCCGCACGGTCGCCAGCGTCTCTATTGATGGCGAGGACCTGGCTGTAGCACTGCTGCGCGCCGGACTGGTGTGGCGGGTGCGCAAATACCTCGATGGCCAGCCAGCTGAGTTGCAAAGCGCCTACGAACATGCCTGGCGGCAGGCGCGCGAGTCACGCATTGGCTTGTGGGCCGGCGATCCGGAGCCGCCCTGGGCCTGGCGTCAGCACAGCCGTCCCGAGCGCGGTCACGGCATCGATTGCAGCGCCTACCGCGGCTCGTTACATTGAAGGCCTGTCCCGCCGTTTAGCCCACCACAGGATTCCCCATGGCCGCCCCCGCAGCAGACCCGACGCTTGAGCCGACTCCCCCTAGCCAGCAGGAAAAAACCCTGCACATGACCGTACTCGCCAGCCCGGACATGGCCAATTTTTCCGGCCGGGTGCACGGTGGCTCGCTGCTCAAACTGCTGGATCAGGTGGCTTACGCCTGCGCCGCACGCTATTGCAAAAGCTACTGCGTCACGGTGTCGCTGGACCATGTGTTCTTTAAGGAACCGATCCAGGTTGGTGAGCTGATCACTGTGCTGGCACACGTCAACTACGTTGGCAGTTCGTCGCTCGAAATCGGCGTCAAGGTGGTCGCCGAGAACCTCAAGACCTTGGCCAAGCGTCACACCAACAGTTGTTACTTCACCATGGTCTGCATGGACGAGGATGGCAAGCCGACTCAAGCCCCGCCATTGATCATCGAGAGCGAGGCCGAGCGTCGGCTGTTCAAGGCCGCGCAGATGCGCCGCGAACTCCGCAAGGAGGTGATGGCGCGCAACCAGGCCCTGCACGAAGCCAGTGGTGAGCCTTTGCCGGGCACTGCGGTGTCGGGTCCGACACACTGACCGGGCTGCGGCGGCGACTCGTATAATCCGCCGCCTAATGAACGCCCCCGACTCCGCATTCCGCCGTCCTCCCGCCGGCCAGACGCTCGATTGGCCGCCACTGGCTGGGGCTGCCGACGCGCGCGCCATCGCCCGCTTTGGCGAGGCGCAACGCTTGGTTGTGCTGACCGCCGATGGCCAAAGCGCGCAACGCTTGTCGGACGAGATTGCTTGGTTCGCCCCCGCATTGCGCGTGAACCTGTTGGCCGATTGGGAGACGCTGCCCTACGACACGCTGTCGCCGCATCCGGATTTGGTCTCCGACCGGCTGGCCGCGCTATATCAGAGCAGCCAGGGGCAGTGCGACGTGCTCATCGCGCCGGTGAGCACCGCCATGGTCCGGCTGGCGCCAGTCAGCTATGTCGCGGCGCGCACCTTCTTCCTGAAGAAGGGCACGCGGCTCGACGAAAAGAAACTGCGCGAGCAGTTGACCGTGGCCGGCTACACCCACATGACCCAAGTGTTGTCGCCGGGGGAGTTTTGCATTCGCGGCAACCTGATCGACCTGTTCCCGATGGGCAGTCCCGTGCCGTATCGGCTCGACCTGTTCGACGACGAGATCGAGTCGATTCGCACTTTCGACCCCGAGACCCAGCGCACCATCTACCCGGTACCCGAGGTGCGTTTGTTGCCAGCCCGCGAGTTCCCGCTGGACGAGGCCGCTCGCACCGCCTTTCGCAGCCGCTACCGTGAGCACATGGAGGGTGACCCCAGCCGCTCGCGCATCTACAAAGATGTGAGCAACGGCGTCGCGCCGCCCGGCATCGAGTATTACCTGCCGCTGTTCTTCGACCAGCTGGCGACCCTGACCGACTATCTGCCCGATGACGCGGTCGTGCTGCTGCACCACGACGTCCACGCCGCCGCCGAGGCCTTTTGGCGCGACACGCGGTCTCGCTACGATCTGTTCCGCGGCGACACGGAGCGCCCATTGTTGCCACCGGGCGAGATCTTCCTTACGGCAGAGGCGCTGTTCGCCAGCCTAGCCAATCGGCCTCAGGTGCGCGTGAGCGCTGCGCCCGCAGTATTGCCGGCGCTCACCATCGACCGCCGCGCCGACGATCCGCTGGGGGCGTTGCGCCGCTTTGTCGACGGATTCGCCGGTCGTGTGCTGGTGGTGGCCGAATCGGCGGGCCGGCGCGAGACGCTGTCACAGCTGATGGCCGAACACGCACTGAAGCCGGCCGCGTGCGACGGCTGGGCGGCGTTTGTCGCGCCCGCCGACGACACACCGCGCCTGCGCCTCACCGCAGGCCCGCTCGCCCAAGGCTGGTTGGACGACGAGGGCGGCTTTGCGGTGGTCACCGAAGCTGAGCTGTACGCCGCGCAGGTGCGGCAAAGTCGCCGTCGCGACGATGCCCGTCGCAGCGCCGAGGGCACCCTGCGCGACCTCACCGAGCTGCGCATCGGCGATCCGGTGGTCCACGAGTCGCACGGTGTGGGACGTTACCGCGGCCTGATCAGCGCCGACGTCGGCGAGGGCATGGCCGAATTCCTCCACATCGAGTATGCCGGCGACGACGCGCTCTACGTGCCAGTCTCGCAGTTGCACGTCATCTCGCGCTACACCGGCGGTCCGCCGGAGTCGGCCCCGTGGCACAAGCTCGGGTCCGGCCAGTGGGAGAAGGCCAAACGCCGTGCCGCCAAGGCGGTGCGCGACACGGCCGCCGAGCTGCTCAACCTGTATGCCCAGCGCGCTGCCCGTCAGGGACGCGCCATCCCGCTCACCGAGCACGACTACGCGGTGTTCGCCGAAGGCTTTGGTTTCGAGGAGACGCCGGACCAGGCCGCGGCAATCGGTGCAGTGCTGCAGGACCTCACCTCGGGCCAACCGATGGACCGGCTGGTCTGCGGTGACGTCGGTTTCGGCAAGACCGAGGTCGCCATGCGCGCTGCGTTTGTCGCGCTGATGGCCGGCTACCAGGTGGCGGTGTTGGTGCCGACCACGCTACTGGCCGAGCAGCACTTTCAGAACTTCTCCGATCGCTTGGCTGAATGGCCGATCCGCGTCGCCGAGTTGTCGCGCTTTCGCACTGCCAAGGAGCAGACCGCCGCGCTCAAGGGGCTGGAGGCGGGCAGCATCGATCTCATCATCGGCACCCACCGGCTGGTGCAGAAGGACGTCAAGTTCAAGAACCTGGGCCTGGTCATCATCGACGAAGAGCATCGTTTCGGCGTGCGCCAGAAGGAAGCACTGAAAAGCCTGCGAGCCGAAGTCGACGTGCTCACGCTCACCGCTACGCCGATTCCGCGCACGCTGGCGATGAGCCTCGAGGGACTGCGTGACTTCTCGGTGATCGCCACCGCGCCGCAGCGTCGTCTGGCGATCAAAACCCTGGTGGTGCCCTACAGCGAGGGCCACATCCGCGAGGCGGTGCTGCGCGAGCTCAAGCGTGGCGGGCAGGTGTACTTTTTGCACAACGAGGTCGACACCATCCTGCACATGCGCGACAAGCTGGCGCAGATGGTCCCCGAGGCGCGCATCGGCGTCGCTCACGGTCAGATGGCCGAGCGCGAGTTGGAGCAGGTGATGCGCGACTTTTACCACCAGCGCCACAACCTGTTGCTGTGTACGACCATCATCGAAACCGGCATCGACGTGCCGACCGCCAACACCATCCTCATCAACCGGGCGGACCGGTTCGGCCTGGCGCAGCTGCACCAGCTCCGCGGGCGGGTCGGGCGCAGCCACCACCAGGCCTATGCGTATCTGCTGACGGCGGGCGATGAGAGTTTGTCGACATCGGCCCGCAAGCGGCTGGAGGCGATCCAGGCCATGGAGGAGCTCGGTTCCGGCTTTTACCTGGCGATGCACGACCTCGAGATCCGCGGCGCCGGCGAAGTGCTCGGCGACAACCAGTCCGGGCAGATGCAGGAGGTTGGCTTCGGCATGTACATCGACATGCTCAACTCGGCGGTGCGCTCACTGCGGGCCGGCCGCGAGCCAGACCTCGAGGCGCCGCTGGCTGTCACCACCGAGATCAATCTGCATGCCCCAGCACTGTTGCCAGAAGACTACTGCGGCGACACCCATCAGCGCCTGATCCTCTACAAAAGGCTCGCCAATTGCGACAGTGAGGACGCACTCACTCAGCTGCACGAGGAGCTGGTCGACCGCTTCGGCCAGCTGCCGGCGCCAGCACAGGCCTTGCTCGAATGTCACCGCCTGCGCTTGGCCTGCAGCGGTCTGGGCATCGTCAAACTCGACGCGTCGGATGAGGCGCTGTCGCTGCAGTTCCGCGCCGACACCACGGTGGATCCGCTGCGTCTGATGGAGTTGGTGCAAAAGACCCGCGGCGCACGCTTTATGGGCGCGGACCGCATTCGCTTGCCGATTCCGGCGGTGCCGCTGAACGAGCGTTCGCGCATGGTGCGCGACTTGTGCCGGGCATTGGTGGCCTAGTCAGCCGTGCCCCGACTTTCTGGAGACTGCGATGGCTTTTGCCGATAACCTCAAACAATTGCCGCCGGTGTCGCATTTGGGCGGACTTGATCTGCTCGACGAGCGTGGTGCGACCGTCGCCAGCATCGACAACAAACCGGGTCAGGCCGGCTCGCTGGCGGTGTACAACTTTTTGGGTCAGCACTTTGGCGCAATCACCCCTCTGGCCGCGCAGACGGGCCTCGAGTTGTACGCAGAGCACACCGATGACGCGCGCGCCAACCCGGGCAAGCACCCCAACATCGACCGCCTGCTTGCGCTCATTGAGAGCGGTGCGCGACTCAGCGTCAAGCACCGTTTCAGCGTCGACTGAGCGAGCGGTGTGCGGGTCTGAGGCGCTAGCCGATCCGTCGCGGTTGCAAGGTCTGGCTGATGCGGGCGTCGTCGCCCTCGGCACAGCAGACGCGGTCGCGGCCCGCCGCCTTGGCGGCGTAGAGGGCCGCGTCGGCGCGGGCGATGAGCTGCTCAGTGGATTCAGCGTGCGCTATCGCCAATCCACCCGACAAGGTGACGGGCGGTAGCGCCTGGCCGCCATGGCGCAGGCTGAGCGCGCTCACCAGCTGTTGCATGGCCCTCAGTCGAGCCAGCGCGGCCTCGATCGAGCACCCGGGCAGCACGATGCAGAACTCTTCGCCGCCGTAGCGGCAGGCGAGGTCGTAACCGCGCACGCTCTCATTGATGCAGCGCGCCACAGCATGTAGTACCAGATCACCAGCCTTGTGGCCGTAGGTGTCGTTGAAGCGCTTGAAATGGTCGATATCGACCATGGCCAGCACCAGTGGTTGATCGGTGCGCTCGCAGCGGGCCAACTCGATCGGCAGGCGTTCGGCCAACAGCCGACGGTTGTACAGGCCGGTCAAACCGTCGCGTACGGCTTGTTCCTGAAGACTGGCGCGCAGCCCGAGGTTGGACAGCGACAGCTTGAGCGTTTCGCCGAGCCGTTGCGCGCGCTCCATGGTTCGCACCACCTCGCCATCGACCACATGCTCATCGGCCAGCAGGTGTAGCGCCCCCACCACCTTGCCGTCGGCAACCATCGGCACACAGAGGGTGGCGTGCAGTTCGTCGCTGCAATCGATATGTTGGCAGGGCACGCTGCGGCGGGCGTCGAGGAAGGTGTGACTGCGCCCGCGTCGTAGTGCCCAGCAGTGCTCGTTACCGAAGGTCGGCAGCAGGCGTGTGGCGACCTCGCTGCCCCACTGGTCGCGCACGGTCAGCTGGCCGTCGCCATCGCTGGTGCTGATGGCGCCGCTCCAGTCCGGGAACATCACCTGTGCGGTGCGCTGCACGATGGCACAGGCCTCGTCGATGGTCTTGGCCGAATTCAGCATGTCACCGGTCTGGTGCAAGAGCGTGCGTTCCTGTTCCGAGTCGCGCAGCGTGACCACCAGTTCCTCGAGCATGGCTTTTTGCGAAGCGATCTCCTGATCGACCTGTTTGCGGTCTTCGATGTCGATCAGATAGCCGACCAGTTCCGGTGGTGTACTGTCCTTGACCACCTTGCCGTAGAGCGAGTGCCAGCGGTAGCCGCCGTCGTGCATCCGGTAGCGCAGCTCGGTCTGCAGGTGGCGTCCGCCCGTGGCGATCACCGTATCCCAAGTGTGCAGGGTGCGCTCGAGGTCGCCGGCATGCACCAGGCTCGACACCGCACAGGCATGCTCGAGCGAGCCGTTCGGATAGCCCCAGAGTTCGTAGACGTTGCTGGAGAAATAGCTGTGTGTCGGCTCCTCATCGAGGCGGAGCCTGGTGACGATGACCGGCCCACTGTTGAACAGGCGCCGCTCTTGTTCCAGCGCCATCTCGATGGTCTTGCGGCTGTTGATGTCGATCAGGGTGCCGCTAAGGCGGGCGGGCGAGCCGTCGTCGCGACGGTCGATCACCACGGCCCGCGCCATCACCCAATAGGGTTGCCCGTCGCGCGGCACCAGACGGTACTCGGCCTCGAAGACTGCGGTATTACCGCGCATATGCTCGTCAAGCAAGGCCCACATCGCGGCTTGGTCTTCACTGTGGACCGAGCGGAACCAGACGTTGGAGGGCCAGCGTTCGCCGTCAAAGCCGGGATCCGCGCCGTCGCCCAAGCTGCCCTCGACGTACACCTCGTCAGTTGCGAGGTCCCAGTCCCACAAGCACACGCCCGACCCAGCCATGATCAGGTGCTGCCGCGCTTGGCCGGCTTTCAGCGCCTCGGTCATCTCTTGAGCGAGTTCGCGGGCGCGCTCCTCGACCGACCGCGTCACGCGTTGATGCGCGGCAAGCCAGCCGTTCCGCCGCGACACGTCATACGCAATGACAGCCGCTGTCAAAGCGACGACGGTGGTAAGCAGTGGCGTCAGTAGCGCATCGGGCATGCGGGTGGCCCAAAAGACGAACGCTTCTAATCTAAGCTTTTTTGGGCTTGCCGTGCGCCCTGTGTGTCACGCGCTAGTCGATTGGGCTTCGGCGTGGTAGCTGGAGCGCACCAGCGGGCCGCAGGCGGCGTTGACAAAGCCCATGGCGTCGGCGCGCATCTGCCAGTCGGCGAAGGCGGCGGGGGGTACATAACGGCGCACCGGCAGATGCCCCGCGCTCGGTTGAAGGTACTGGCCCAGCGTCAGCAGGGTCACGCCGTGGCTGCGCAGATCGCTCAGCACCGTCATAACCTCGTCGTCGGTTTCGCCGAGACCGAGCATCACGCCCGATTTGGTCGGCACGGTCGGGCAGCGTGCCGCAAAGTCGCGCAGCAGCGACAGCGACTCGGCGTAGTCGGCGCCGGGGCGGGCTTCGCGGTAGAGGCGCGGGACGGTCTCGAGATTGTGGTTGAACACGTCCGGGGGCTGCGCAGCAAGGATGTCCAGCGCACGCGCTTGACGGCCGCGAAAGTCGGGGACGAGCACCTCGATCCGGGTCCCTGGCGCGGCGCCGCGAAGGGCGGCGATGCAGTCGGCAAAGTGCTGGGCGCCGCCGTCGCGCAAGTCGTCGCGATCGACGCTGGTGATGACCACATACCGCAGACCGAGCGCAGCGATGGCGTCGGCCAGTTGTTGCGGTTCGGCGTTGTCAGGGGGCAGTGGTCGGCCGTGGGCGACGTCGCAGAAGGGGCAGCGGCGGGTGCAGATGTCCCCGAGGACCATGAAGGTGGCGGTGCC